>LBJMR02800__coassemble_173_pt1 | contig 123103 bp, 113 predicted proteins | sample LBJMR02800__metabat2_high_PE_029 | metagenome-assembled genome bin LBJMR02800
TTTTTCACCCTTGCTGCCGCTTTGATCGCTTTTCGGTTTTGTTAGGTGTTCTAAGGCGAACTTAGGATGCAGTAATTCCGTATAGACACACACTAAATCCTGAAGTCGGTCAATTTCATGGATTGTTGGCGGATTTGATGCAAAAGCTTTAAGTACACATTCAACAGAAAATGCATAATGACACATGGCATTGTCAAAACGATGCGGCGTATACAAAATATCTGCATCAATCAAATGGCGCACAGCCGCAACGGGATAGCAATCTGGCATAAGCAACCTCCCCCTTATCTTCCATTATGCAGCAACTAAGATACTTTCATTATAGTCCACGCACCGAAAAAATCCAGCAGTTCAATGGACCAAGCGAAATATTATCAAATTTGTTCCCTTAACCTCTCATACAGAACTGTTCCTACTGTCTCCATGACCTGCCGCATCATGTCAGGATCAGAAAAGAGCTTTACAAAGAAGCTGTCATTCTGCTCATAGCGGGCAGCAGCCATATTGGGAAAGTCCTTTTCAAACAGCAGCATAAACGTTTTGCGGTCATTGTTTTGAGCATAACTATGCCACTTGTCCTGGGCGGCATAGTCGTTCTCCATTTGGAGCAGGACCTTGTCCATCTCGGTAAAGTTCGTGCCGTACTTCTCGTTGATCGTATCAATGATAACCGTCAGCGGGTCCCGCTGTTTCTCTCTCCGTCCTGCCTCACCGGTGATCGGTCGGAAGCCCTCCGGGGCGCTTTCCAGCTGGATTCCGCCCTCAAAGTCCTTTTCCAGCCGATAGTACTCCAGGAGGACTTTGTCATCAACATACACCTTGTCTCGTCCGCCCTTGGGCAGCATGGTATAAAGGAATTTTGCATAGACACTGAACTTATGGATTTCCTTGTCAAACAGACGGCATACCTGCGTGATAAAAGCATAGATGCGGTTGAATCGCGCCAATGTGGACTTGAAAAGTTCCTGCTTTTCTTCCTCCAGAGCCTCAAAACGATCCAGAGCTGGACGGATCGTTCCCTGAAGCTTGCCCAAGTCACCTTGTCCCTGTTTCTTATCAGTATAGAAAATTTCCGCGAAGCGGTCAATCTCCAACTGCTGATAAACCCGGAATTCGTCCAGGGTATTTTTCAGGTCATAGATGACGTTGGGGTCGGTCTCCTCTTCCAGGACTGTTTCTTCATAGTAAGGCTCAAATGCCTTGCGAATGTCTTCCGCGGAATTGACGAAGTCCAGAACAAAGGTGTCCACCTTGCCCCGCATGGTTCGGTTCAGGCGGGAGAGGGTCTGCACTGCCTTCACCCCCGACAGCTTTTTATCCACGAACATTGTATGCAGCAGCGGCTCATCAAAGCCGGTCTGGTATTTTTCGGCCACGATCAGCATTCCATATTCGTCGGTGTGGAAGGCTGCGGGAAGCGCCTTTTCCTTGATGGTTTTGCCCGTTTTGGTGGTGTTGAGTTTCTCCTCGGTATAGGTGATGCCGTTGTCCTCTACTTCCCCCGAAAAGGCTACCAGAACATCCAGGTCCGTGTAACCTTTTTCTTCGATCTGACGTTTGAACTCCAAGAGATACCGCACCGCATGGAGCCGGGACGGTGTCACCACCATAGCCTTGGCGCGGCCGCCGATTTTGTGCCGGGTCACATTGCGGAAATGCTCCAGCATGACCGTCGTTTTCTGGGAAATATTGTGCGGGTGAAGGGTCTCAAACTGCCGGATGGCGCGGACGCCGGCGGCCGTATCCAGCTCCGGGTCGTCGGGGATGGACTTGGCAATTTTGTAGTACATCCGGTAGGTCATGTAGTTTTGCAGCACATCCAGAATGAAATGTTCCTCGATGGCCTGCCGCATCGAATAAATATGGAAGGGATGATACTTCCCGTTGGCATCCCGCTGGCCGAACATCTGCAGCGTCTTGTCTTTGGGGGTCGCCGTGAAGGCAAAGAAGGACAGGTTCTCCTGGGTCCCCTGGGCGGCCAGTTCGTCCAGCAGCTTGTCCTCGTCATCCTTCCGGGCCGCTTCGGCGGCGGCTTCCTCGGCGGCGTATTCTTCCAGGACCTTATCGGTATCCGCCAGCGCCCGCTTGAGCTTGCGGGCCGCGTCGCCGGTCTGGGAGGAATGGGCCTCGTCTACGATGATGGCAAAGCGCTTATTCTCCGAGCGCACTTCCTTATAAATCACCGGGAACTTCTGCAGGGTGGTGATGATGATCCCCACCCCGTCGTTGATGGCATCCCGCAGCTGGGCGGCGTTCTTGTCGATCTTCTGGACCACGCCTTCCACATGGTCGAACTGGTACACGGTATTTTGCAGCTGGCTGTCCAGCACCCGGCGGTCGGTGACGATGATGACCGACTGGAAAATTTTCTCGTCCCGGTCGTTGTGCAGGCTGGCCAGCCGGTAGGCCAGCCACGCGATGGAGTTGGATTTGCCCGAGCCCGCGCTGTGCTGGATCAGGTAGTTGTGCCCCGCGCCGCGGGCCCGCACGTCGGCCAGCAGCTTTGTCACCACGTCCAGCTGATGGTACCGCGGGAAGATCATCCGCTCGCTCTTCACCGCACCGGTCTTGGGGTCCCGGTCCACCTGCAGGTGCATATATTTGTGCAGGATCTCCAGCAGGCGGTCTTTGCAGAGCACCGTCTGCCACAGGTAGGCCGTGTCGTAGCCGTCGGGGTTAATGGGGTTGCCCTTGCTGCCCACTTTTCCGGCGCCGTTGCTGCCCTGGTTGAAGGGCAGAAAATAGGTGTCCTCCCCTTCCAGCCGGGTGGTCATGAAAACATTGCTCAGGTCCACTGCGAAGTGGACCAAAACCCGCTGCCCAAAGGCAAAAATCGGATCTTTGCTGGCGCGGTCCAGCTTATACTGCTCAATGGCATTGGCCGTATCCTGCCCGGTGAACTGGCATTTCAGCTCCATCGACACCACCGGGATGCCATTGACGAACAACACCATATCAATGCTGTTTTCATTGTGGAGGGAGTAGTGCAGCTGCCGGGTACAGTGCAGGATATTGGCTGCATACTGAGTCTGGGTGGTCTCGTTGATGGTGGTCTCCGGCTTCCAGAACACTGCCCGAAACTTGATGCCCCGGTCGGTGAAACCCTGCCGCAGCACCTTCAGCAGGCCCGCCATCTTCACTTCCCGGCAAAAGCGCTCCACCAGCTGGCGCTCACTGTCGGCGCCATAGATCTTCTCAAACCGCGCCCACGCTTTGGGCTGGCTTGTCCGCACAAACTGCAGAAAGGCGCCCACATCCAACGCCTTCTCCCGGTCAAAAGCCCTGGGGTCCCCTTTCTGATACCCGCCCTCTGTGACCAAATATTCCTCGATGTCCTGTTCAAAACGCTTTTCTTTTACGTCGAAGTCGGGCATTTTCATTTCCTTTCTTAAACCATATGATGTTTCTTGGCGTGGTCAGCCAAAATAGCACAGCAAGCTGTGGTCAACGTTCCCTGATATGCTGGATCAACTTTATCTACACTATCCAAAAAATCTTGTAGTTTATGCGATGCTTCCAGCACTTGTTGTACCTGATTCTGATGATACTGTTGTTGTGCTTGTTGTTGAATGTAATTATAATTCAGTATATTATAAAGCGGGTTCATCTTAATCCTCCTTATTTTCCAAGCAATTGTACGACTGCGCTCCCAATTGCTCCAACAATTTCTCCATAAAACCAACTATGTTTTTCAAGGTGCTTTGACAGCCTTGTAATTAGTCCTTTATTCTTAGGTATACAACGAGAATTTTCTATGTTTTCAATCAATTCTTTGGTTTCATCCAAAAGGCTCCTTAGCTCCTCCTTATTCTCTCCACCTTTTTCTTCAATATCTTTTTCAATTTGTGAAATCGAATTATCAACAGAGAATGTAGAGCCAATAGCATTTCCTAAAACAACATTACTACTATTTGCAATCAGATTTCCAATACTGATAATACTTTGTTTGGATGCTTCTTCTTTTTCACGCGCCTTCTTTATATCTTCAAAGTATGTCAACCCCTGTGGGGTCAGCGTGGCCTCCCACATGCACCCCCAATCTGTCGAGTTTGAAATCATACCATACATCTTCAGTTTTTCAAGTTCTAATTTCATTGTCTGATGATAGGGTGCTGGTATCACATCATAATTGCCACGAATATTGTATGCCGGATTATCTTTATAAACAGAAAGAATCGCTTTTAATACTTCTTCCGCAGCCGCATCTAACTCGCGCATACCGCCAATCATAGGCTGTCCATTAACTATTGCACTTGCTGTTTGTCTCCGTGCCTCTCGTGCTTCACGTTCTCTCTGTTTTTGTTCTTCTCTTGTTGCCATTCTCTTTTCTTCCCTCACTACTCGGTCTAAATCTCTCGCACTTGTCACATCATAATGCTTTCCCAAGCTGTTACACCTCCATTTTTCCAGTTACAACTTCATAGATAAGGGATTTTTTATATTTATATAATGTCTCTATTTCTACTTGTTTGTTGCGAATCAGCTCATCAATTTTATCACATCTGTTTTTTAGATACATTACCAAATATTTCTGTTCTTCATTATTAAATGTAAATGGAATTACCATATTGTCAAAATTGTTCCTTGTAAGCTGATTTATCGTCGATGTTAAAAAAGTCCCAAGATAGTATGAGAATACATCCGAGTTCAATATATATCTAATATATTCAGAATTATAAGGAGTTCTAAATATCATCATAAATGCTCCAAACGAAGCAGAAATATCCGTATTGATTATAACATTTTTACCTATTAGCTTTCTACTTCCATTTCGAGAGCAGATAAGAATATCCCCCTTTTTCACCATTAACTCATCTTTTACAGGACAGGATACATATATCTTATCCGTGAAATCCAACTTTCCATTTTGAATATTAGCTGATCTTAACACAAGTATTCCATCTGTTTCATCTCTAAGATCTTCTGGTGAATACGTCAATCCGTTTCTTGTTTTGCCCAAAAACTTCATTTTAATTATTTTCCAATGTTCCGGTATCTTCCCAATCCACTCCACCCCGCTGTCTTTCATAGGCACATTGGGGTTAAGGCCCTTGGTAACAGCTTCGGTGATAACGGACAGTTTGTATTCTTTCAGTTTTTCGATAATGTGCTGCTGTTTGGCGATGATGGCGTCAATTTCGGCGCATTTGCGGTCGAGGTAGGAAGCAATGCGATTTTGGATACAATACGGAGGAAGAAGAACGTTCAATTTGGAAAATGGCGTCAGATTAATAGTGTCTCTTGTCGTCCCCGTACAAGTGTTTCTTAATGCTTGATTAAATTGGTCCGTAGAAAAAATATAATAAAAATAGTCGCAATTGTATTTGTGTGAAATCGAGATTTTTATGCAACTTGAGGCAAGTATTCCATACTTAATTAGTCTATTAATTCCACACTTTCCTATAGTTGCGCCAGTCTTAGCAAAAACAATATCAGATAATCCGATACAACTGCGCCGCACACTTTCGGCTAGTTCTTCAGATATATATACCATATCCTCATCTGACACTTCTCCATTTTTAAGATTACTAATACGGATCAATGGAACTCCTTTTTCTCTATAGTCATTCGTGGAAATAGCCGAGCCAAACGGCCCATCTACAATAGCGAACTTTTTTTCTGATTTAATATCACATAGACGTGCAACATTCCAGTCCTCCGGGATTTGCCCAATCCATTCAACCCCGCTGTCTTTCATTTGCCGAGCCATTGACAGCACCTACTTTCATAAATATTTTTCTCCGCTCTTCTATGTAGTGTTTTATCCAAAGCCACTTTTGGCAAATTTTTGTGTTTCCTTTGTGTTCACTTAATTGTTTTTCTATAAAGCCATTTTTATAATTATTAAAAATAGCTCGAACTGGATTGTCAAATTCTGCAACTATATATTCGACGCGAATCATTCCATCATTATCCCTATGAAATATACCGAACGTACTTGCAAAATTATTTGTACGGTCTGCTATCAAAGTCCAATTGCACTCAGTTGCCAGTTCAGGATTGACCACAATTCTAGGGAAATAGGCCACTGAATTTTCAAGTTTATAAGCATCAACCAGTGCAGGTCCCCATACCATAACATCATCAATAAAGAACTTGCCAGACGAAATGCCACCGCGTGTCAACCAACCATGAGCCAAAAAATTTGCTTGCAGCGCCGCACTCATTACTGCAACAGATATCGCCGCATCTTTTTTGCTGTGGTTGCTATCATAGCGTACCGCTATCACAATATTATCCGAAAAAATTTTAATTTGAGGCGTATCAAAATCGTCATTTTTAAATTGTGCAAAAGTTTCAATCGCATTATCATATATTTTATGTATCAAATCAAGTGATTCGTCCGGCTGTTTCGAAATGGCATTGGTCGCCCCTAAAATGTCAATAAACGCCACCACATATTCACTTGTTTTGTATTCCTTCTCGCTCATTTGAACACCTCCTCCAACGCCCCGTCCAGTTCCTTTTCAAGGGCCAATATCTCCTGCTTGATCTCCTCGGAGGGCCTGGGGGCCTCGTATTTGTAGAAATAGCGGGTGAAGGGGATCTCGTAGCCCACCTTGGACTTTTTCTCGTCAATCCAGGCGTCCGGGGCAAAGGGCAGAACTTCCCGGGCGAAATAGGTCTGGATATCCTCCTTCAGGGGCACGTTCTCAGTGTCCCGGAGGGCGGGGTCGGGCTGGGGCTTGCCTTTCTTGAGCACCGGCTGGCCGTTCTCGTCCTTCAACGGCCGCTCTACCGTGATCTTGGTGTAACCGAAGTCGACTGTATCGAAGATCTTGCTGATCTCGCTTTCGACGAAGTCGCCGTACAGACGGGTGATCTCGGCGATGGCGCTTTCAGGGATGTCGTTGCGTTTGTTGCCCAGGGCCTTGCGGCGCTTCTCATAAAGGCCGTTGGCGTTGATGAGCTGGACTTTGCCCTCCCGCCGGGTGCCTGCTTTCTTATTGGACAGGACCCAGATATAGGTGGCAATGCCGGTGTTGTAAAAGATGTCATTGGGCAGAGCGATGATGGCTTCCAGCAGATCATTTTCCAACATGTAGCGGCGGATCTCGGAGGGGCCGCTGCCGGCGTCGCCGGTAAACAGGGGCGAGCCATTGTGGATGATGGCGATGCGGCTGCCGCCGTCCCTGGGCTCCTTCATCTTGGAAATTGCCGTGAGCAGGAACAGCATCTGCCCGTCGCTGGCGGCAGGCAGCCCCGGCCCGAACCGACCGGCAAAGCCGCGCTTGGCCTCGGCTTCCACGGCGGCCTTCTCGTTCTTCCATTCCCGCCCAAAGGGAGGATTCGAGAGGATGTAGTCGAAGGTCTGCCCGGCAAACTGGTCGTTGGAGAGAGTGTTGCCGTCCTTGATGAAGTCGGCGTTGTTGCCCTTGATGAGCATATCCGCCTTGCAGATGGCGAAGGTTTCGTCGTTCAGCTCCTGACCGAAGGCCACCAGCTCGGCGGAAGCGTTCAGGCGGTGCAGGTACTCCTCCGCCACCGACAGCATACCGCCGGTGCCACAGGCGGGGTCGTAGATGGTCTTGACCACATTTTCGCCGGACAGGATGTCGTTGTCATCGTAAAACAGGATGTTGGCCATCAGCTGGATGACCTCCCGCGGGGTGTAGTGCTGCCCGGCGTCCTCGTTGTGCGACTCGGAAAAGCGGCGGATGATCTCCTCAAAGATGTACCCCATCTCCAGGTTGGAGATCACGTCCGGGTGCAGGTTGGCCTTGGGGGTGGTAAATTCCTTCAGGACGATATAGAGAATGCCCTTATTGGCCATGGTGGTGATCTGGCCGTCAAAGCGGAACTTTGCCAGAATGTCCTGGACGTTCTCGGAGAAGCCGTTCAGGTAGTCGCGGAAGTTGGCCTCGATGTTGTCGGGGTCATCCAGCAGCCGCTCAAAGGTGAACCTGCTGGTGTTGTAAAAGGCTTTGCCCGAAGCCTTTCGCAGCAGGACATCCCGCATGGGGAGCGTTTTCACCTGCTCGAACTTCTCCAGGACTGCGTCCTTGGTATCAGCCAGGATGCAGTCGAACCGGCGGATCACAGTCAGCGGCAGGATCACCTCGCCGTACTCGTGGGGCTTGTAGACGCCGGTCAATTTATCTGCAATCGCCCAGATCAGGGCAGCTTTTTCGCTTACGTTGGCACTGAGGCTCATGACATTTTTCCTCTCTTTTCCCTTAATAAATCTATTGTATCATAAAACAAGTACGTCTGAAAGTACTTTATCCAGCCCGCCTGCACCCGCGCATAAGCTGTACGGATACAGGCGGTTTATCATTTCATACGGTGCTCTTCTCTAGATTTTCTCCTTCTGAGGATTGGCTTTTGGGCGTTCAAAAAGATGCCAGAGTTTGTTTCTTTCAATCTCTGCTTCATAGCTCTGGAGCTTCTTTTTCAGGGCTGTATTTTCCTGTTCCAGGCCTGCTGTGTTCAGCTGGCGCCGGACCGATTTATACCCCTGTAATTCTGCATTCAAAGCGGCCACTTTGGTCTTCAGTTCTCCAATCAGCTTATTGGCGGCATCCAAAGCTTTCTTGAAGCCAATCGCTTTATGCTCCTGGGTACAGTACTTCTTGGCAGCAACTGAAAGGGCTTCATATTCTGAGCGTTCCAAAATCACCTTGGAAGAAAACGGAACAGGCCGTGCTTCGATCTGCTCCACTTTCTTGGCCTCCACCTGCTGCCGCTGGACTTTCTCCAGCTTCTTTTCCAGAGAGGCAGCCTGCTGCTCTTTCTGCTGGGTTTGTTCGGTCAGCGTCGCCAGTCTCTCCTGCTCCTTCTGAACCTTAAACTGGGTCACGGTCAGATGCTCCTCCGAGCTGCCTCTCTCCCCACGCTCGACATCGGTGTATCCAGCTTCCTGCATATACCGGAAGAAGTCATCCTGGAGGACGCTGTAGGATTTCTTGAGGATTGGTTTTCCCTTCTCGGTCCTCAATGGCTCTCCGGTGGTTTCGTCCAGGATTGGTTTGGAGGCCCACTTCTTGCTCATACTAACCTGCATGATGCTCTCCTTCACCTTTCCCACCAGGAACTTATCTTTGCATCGCTTGGTCCAAAGGATTTGCTTTTCTACCACTGGGACGTACACAACATGGAGGTGGTAGTGGTAGACATCCTGACCCAGGGCATCTGACATGGCCCGGTTGCGTTCATCGGCGTGCATCACTGCGGACAGGATATACTGTTCACCGCCCACAATCTCGATGGCAGCCTGGTAGGCAGCCTCATAGAATTCCTTTGCGAACTCATATCCGCCCCGGTTGAAGAAGTAAGCAGAGTTCACATCAAAGACCAGCTCTCCATACCGGAAGGCGTCCTCCTTGAGGCCGCGAGTGGAGATGACGCCGGCTGCCTCCATTCGCTCAAACTGCTCCAGATAGCTGCCATCCGGCTTCTTGAAATGGACGTTCAGGTGGGAGCGTTCCGGGACAATATCTGGGTTGACGTAGGAGTCCTTCTCGCGCTCGTTATGCTGCTGGGCATTTTTCAATTTCTGTGTGGTCAATCTCATATTTCTCGCGCTGGTACGGTCGATACCGTCGCCTCTTGCCATAGCGCTCCTTTCTCGCCCACTGGGCGGTAGAGATACAGGGAGGCCCGGGAGATGCACTTCTGCGGAAGTGTAATAACCCACTATGACACTTTCAGCCGGAGGCTGCAAAGTGCCGTGGGCTCTCCCGAGGGGCTCTCCGAGGGGGATTACGGCTCCTGCGGGAGCCGTTTTCGGTCAGGGTCCGCCACCGCATTTCAAATAGGACTGATACGGCCCATTTGCCCAAATAATTACGGGTGCTGACCATAACAAAAACTGTTATGGCCAGCACCCGTATTCTTCATGTGGTTGCGGTTTACCTTGCTATTTCTTCAATGTTCCTGACCGAACCATACTGCATTACTTCTTTTTCGTTCCGATCATCGGTATACCAGATGATCTGCTCCGGTCGAATGACGCCACGATACAGATGGCATACCGGGCTCCCGAAGTGCAGTGCCCTGTCATAAAACCACTGTGCCTTTTCGATGGAAGTTGTCCAGGAGATGCGGTACCTTGCCTTGTCCATAGGCTCAGTACCTGCCCGGTAGATTGTAATCTCTTTCATAGAGATCATCTCTGCCGGAATTCGTTTCTCAATGGGAGCATATTTTCTCGCTTGCCGGACGTATTTCCGGACGATAGGCATATGGTCTCCATTTTGGGTATAGCAATCGGTCGGGATGCTAAATTTATACTCATCCGGCAGATACGGATAGGCATATTCCAGACCCTCTGCCATAATGTCCGGACTGAGAGTGAGAAGCGATTCCACTTCTTCCCAATCCTGATTTTTTACAGCCTCAATTAGTTTAGGCATTAAAAGTTCAAACTTTTTTGCCTTTTCCTGCTGAATGCTCGCCTGCATCATTTCAAAATCCATGGTCATTGCTCCTTTCGCATTTCTCCTGTTGGTGACAACCGTGACGACCGTGACGATGGTTTCGCATGATGCCATCGTCCCTTAAAAGCCGTCACGGCTGTCACGGCCGTCACGTTCGGGTGGGGATTGCGGAGGGGTAAAAACCAACTGGATATTTCTTCCAGCGTGGTTACGATTACTAGTATAGCATATATGATACCGATCTTCTAGTTTTCCGGCTCGAATATTCAAACGCATCGCCAACGCATTCGGTTTAAGATCCAAGTCAAGGGCTGCTACAAGCTCCGTGGCTGTCCCATTCCATACCGGAGAGTTTTCGTTTACAAGCGCTGCAATTGCCTCTAGAACTGCATCGGGCGGTTCCACCCAAGGTTCCGCTTCGACATGATCCAATTCCCAGATTAAACGCTCGTTATTTCTGGTAAGATAGATTCTCTGGTCCTTCTGGTCACGCCCTGACACATCCAAGGTTGCGGTCTGATCTGTCCGCTTCTCCTTAACCAGCATAAAGGCCCCATCGGCCGAACCAAGCAAACCATTTGTCCCGGAAATCATGTCGAATTTATCATCCGCCTGTTGTTTTCTGGTATGATGAACCAGCAGGAAGCAGCACCCGCTTTCATCGGTAATCTGCTTTAATTTTCCGATGATTTCATAGTCCTTTGCATAGCTGTTCTTCTCGTTCTCGACTGCCCGGATTTTCTGAAGGGTATCCAGGATCACCAGCTTCGTATCGGGATGGTCGTTCATGAACTTTTTCAGTTGATCCTCCAGTCCATTTCCAATCTGTTTTGCGCATGTGGCAAAGAACAGCTTTTCACTGCTGTCCGTTCCAAACATCCGATACATTCGTTCCTGCAGTCTCCGGTGATCATCTTCCAGTGCCAGATAGAGAACTGTTCCCTGTCTCACTTGATAGCCCCACAGCTCTTTTCCAGTGCTAACATGGTAAGCCAGCTGGGCTACAAGAAACGACTTGCCAATTTTAGGAGCTCCTGCCAGAAGATACGTTCCGGGATAGAGAACACCTTCAATGATGGCCGACCTGCTTTTATACGTGTTTTGATACAGCTCCGTCATAGAAATGGTATAAAGACTGTTCGGATCGAACATGCTTTGCATTTTCCGGCGTTTATCACGCATACTTTCTTTTGTTTTTGAGGCTGGATCATTGATTTTGAGGTCAGAATTGGATATACTATTATTGTTATCTTTTTGAATCGGCTGCCCTTCATCTGCGCCAACAGATGAGTCAGGGGCAGCCTTTTCTTTTGCGTCAATTTCCATAGGCAATTTCCTCCTTCATTCCGTCCAGAATGACAGCGATCATCTGGATTACTTCCAGCAGTTCCTGGTCCATTTCTGCTCCGGCTTCGATCCGCCGGAGTTCCTCCAAAACAGCTGCCAGCTGTTCCCGCAACGCCTTGAATACCCGGGGATTTCCCTGGACAATCACCTCCCTTCCCAACAGTCGCCGGGTGATATAGTCCTGCTTGGTTAGCCCGGACAATTTCACATAGGTGTCAAGCTGCTTGTCTTCCTCCGGGGACACTCGGAAAGCTACAGTTTTATTCCGCCAGCGGTTGCGTTCATCACGGTTTTTGTGTGACATTTTCAATTCCTCTTTCCATATTCAATTTGTCTGCCATTTCCTGCTGTCTGGTCGGGAAGAGATGGGCATACCGATACGTGATATCAATGCTTTCATGCCCTACCCTATCCGCGATTGCCAGAGCAGAAAAGCCCATTTCAATCAAAAGGGAAACATGAGAATGCCGCAGGTCATGAATCCGAATCCGTTTCACACCGGCGCTCTTTGAACCCCGGTTCATCTCATGGTGCAGATAACTTTTGGTCAACGGAAAAATCCGGTCATGTGGCTGAAGCTTATAAATGGATTTGAAATAGTCCCGAATCTCTTCGGTCAGAAACTGAGGCATCTGAATGACCCGAACACTTTTGGGTGTCTTAGGATCAGTAATGATATCCTGGCCCTTAAGCCGTTGATAGGATTTTGTGATGGACAAAAGCCCCTTTTCCAAATCGAAATCCGCCGCCGTCAATGCCAGCAGCTCTCCTTCCCGGATGCCGCACCAATATAATACCTCAAAGGCGTAATAAGATTGCGGCTTGTCCATAATGGTCTCGGCAAACTTGAGATACTCTTCCTTCGTCCAGAACAGCATCTCTTTGTGTTTGTCTTTTCCCATGTTTCCAGCTATCGCTGCCGGGTTCGACTTCAAACCATAGAACCGTATCGCATGATTGAAAATGGCACTCAGTTGATTGTGGAGCGTTTTTAAATAGGCAGGCGAGTATGGCTTTCCGTTTGGGTCCCGGTACTGGATCATCTCATTCTGCCAGGCAATGACATCTCTAGGCTGGATATCCTCCAGCCTTCTGTTTTTAAAATACGGCAGAATTTTTGTTTGAATGATGTTTTCCTTCGTGGACCAGGTATTCTCTCGAATCCGGTCTCTTTTGTCTGAAATATAAAGTTCTACAAACTTCTCAAACTCCATGCTTACATCAGCTGACTTCTGGACCAGAAACTCCCGCTCCCAAGCCAAGGCAGCCTTCTTGGTTGGAAAGCCCCGCTTCATCTTCTTTTTCTTGATACCCTTCCAGTCCTCATAATAAAAGGACGCATACCAGGTTTCCTTCACTGGATCTTTATAGGCCGGCATCCTCTCACCCCCTCTCCTCTGCCCCGTAGATCTTCTCCAGAAAATACCGGCGGCTGACACGTCCCCCGATGGTCGTGAAGCCCCGTGCCTGCAGCTCCCCATTCCACTGACGGATCATCTTGTACGCCAGGGCCTTGGAGACGCCCAGCTCATTTGCCACTTCGGCTGCACTCATAAAGATTCTGTTTTCCATTGGCTCTTCCTTTCTCTGATGGGTTTGATTCTTTTTGTGCCGTTCTCCCCACCCAGTCTCCGACAGGCAAATCCCCTTTTCGGTGCTGTGTCGTCCCCTTGCGGGGCGCTCGCTTCTTTTCAGAAGGTCTTGGCGGTTTGGACTGGGTGGGCGGTCATTTAGTTCACTAAGCTTTATTGCTTAATGCATATTATACTAAACAAATTATGTTAAGTCAATAGGTTGGCTAAAATTTTATTGAACTTTTTTGTTTAACTTTCTCTTGCCATTCCATTTTCTATATGGTATACTGAATTCAGCAAAAATGTTTAGTATGGAGGTTCAGCCATGTCAGTCGGTGATCGAATCAAGCGTGCCCGCAACTTTCGAGGCATGACCCAGAAAGAGTTGGGCATTGCCGTTGGCTTTGATGAAAAAAGTGCAGATATCCGTATTGCGCAGTATGAAAGCAACACTCGCACCCCCAAAGAAGACTTGCTCCGTAAGCTAGCAGAAGCTCTGGATGTCAACTACCGCTCCTTATATGAGCCTACCTTGTATGCTGCGGAAGACATCATGTACACCCTGTTCGAGTTAGATGAGCACTACCCTGGCACCAAGCTGTATGAAGTCACCGACCCTGATTCCTCCAGTTCTCACATGGCGGTCAGCTTTAACTACCGGCTCCTGGATGAGTTCATGCGGGAATGGCAGCAGCGGAAAAAGGAGTTGCAAGCCGGTCAGATCACCAAAGAGGAGTATCAAGAGTGGAAGCTCAACTGGCCCCAAACTTCCGACGGCTGCGGGAAGTTCCAACCCAAGAAAAAGTGGAGAAAAGAATAAGGGACACAAAAATGCCCTCTGAAAAACTTACCGTTTTCCAGAGGGCATTCTCATGTCCCTATGTTTGGAGTAATCCCCATTAGTATCAATTCGGTATCAAGAAGGCTCATCGCGTTCAAAATACCGCGTAGATACTATGTTTTTTGAAGAAGTTTGATTACTCCATCTCAATCGTTGCCGGCGGTTTGCCGGTGCAGTCGTAGAACACGCGGTTGACGTGCTTTACCTCGTTGACGATGCGGCTGGTGACGGTGCCCAGCACGTCCCAGGGGACGTTGTAGCTCTCAGCCGTCATGAAGTCGGTGGTGGTCACAGCGCGCAGCGCCACGGCGTAGTCGTAGGTGCGCTCGTCGCCCATGACGCCCACGCTGTGCATATTGGTCAGGGCGGCGTAGTACTGGCTGATCTCCCCTGCCAGACCGGCTTTGGCGATCTCCTCCCGCCAGATGGCGTCCGCGTCCTGAACGATGGCCACCTTTTCCGGGGTCACCTCGCCGATGATCCGGATGGCCAGGCCCGGGCCCGGGAAGGGCTGGCGGCTGACGATGTATTCAGGCAGGCCCAGCTCGCGGCCGGCCTGGCGCACCTCGTCCTTGAAGAGGTTGCGCAGAGGCTCCACCAGAGCCTTGAAGTCCACGTGGTCGGGCAGGCCGCCCACGTTGTGGTGGCTCTTGATGACGGTGGACTCGCCGCCCAGGCCGCTCTCCACCACGTCGGGGTAGATGGTGCCCTGTGCCAGGAAGTCCACATGGCCGATCTTCTTGGCTTCCTCCTCAAAGACGCGGATGAACTCCTCGCCGATAATCTTGCGCTTGCGCTCCGGCTCGGTGACGCCGGCCAGCTTGCTGAAGTAGCGGGCGCGGGCGTCCACACAAATAAAGTTGATGTCAAAGTTGGGGTTGCCCGGGCCAAAGACGGCGCAGACCTCCTCCTTCTCGTTCTTGCGCAGCAGGCCGTGGTCCACAAAGACGCAGGTCAGCTGCTTGCCCACCGCCTTGGCCAGCATGGCCGCCAGGACCGACGAGTCCACGCCGCCGGACAGAGCGCACAGCACCTTGCCGTCGCCGATCTGCTCCCGCAGGGCCTTGACGTTGCTCTCCACAAAGGAGTCCATCTTCCAGTCGCCGGCGCAGCCGCACACGTTGTACACGAAGTTGTGCAGCATCTTCTTGCCCTCCGCAGTGTGCAGCACCTCCGGGTGGAACTGCACGGCATACAGCCCGCGGCTGGTGTCCTCCATGGCTGCCACCGGGCAGTTGGCGGTGTGGGCCGTGATCTTGAAGCCGGGCGCCGCCTGCTCGATGTAGTCGTTGTGGCTCATCCAGCAGATGGTGGACGGCGACACGCCCTCGAACAGCTTGCTGCTGGTGTCCACAAAGACCTCAGTCTTGCCGTATTCGCGCTCGGGTGCGCGGGTCACTTTGCCGCCCAGCAGGTGCATCATCAGCTGGCTGCCGTAGCAGATGCCCAGAATGGGCACCCCCCAGGTGAAGATCTCGGGGTCGCAGCTGGGAGAATCCTCCAGATATACGCTGTTGGGCCCGCCGGTGAAGATGATCCCCTTGGGATTCTTGGCGCGGATGACCGCGGGGTCGGTCTTATAGGAATAAATCTCACAGTAGACGTTGTTCTCACGCACACGGCGCGCGATCAGCTGGTTGTACTGGCCGCCGAAGTCCAGTACGATCACAGTTTCATGCTGCTGCATTCTCTTTCCTCCTGCATGCATCCAGAAATATAGGTATATTTTATAGTATACCATATTTCGCCCGGAAAATCGACCGTCTCCGACTTGAAATTCGATCCGGTGCAGATATTTATTTTATGATCTTCTGCCAGTGGCGCAGTGTGGGCAGCTGGTTTTCCAGGTAGGCGCGCACCTGCTCCGGCGGCATGGTTTCTCCCGCCATATGGCCGGTCAGAAAATCCACCAGAGTCTCCAGATCCTGGTACACGAATTTCCCCTCCGCATAGCACCACTTGCAGTATTCCTCGTTGATGGCGCCGTCGGGCTCCCGGCTCATCAGGCTGTCCTCCTCCAGCGGCATCCCGCAGCACTGGCAGATCAGCGTTCGGGGCGAGCCCAGCAGGGCATTCATCGAGACGTCCAGCACCCGGGACAGCTCCTTCAGGGTGTCTGTGCTGGGTACCGTCTCCCCGGTCTCCCAGCGGGAGACCGCCTGCCGGGTCACAAAAACCTTTTCGGCCAGCTCGTCCTGGGAGAGGCCCTTCTTTGTGCGGAATGCGCGGATCGCGTCTTTTGTTTCCATGACAATCACCTCGAGGGCATTGTACCATATCTGCCATAGAAAGCCAAGCAACTCGCCGTTTCCTCCGCGCTGCGCTCCGATGTGTCGATTTGCAGGACGTCCAGTTTGTCGTAGAGAGGCAGCCGGGCCAGGCTGCGGGGGATCACATCCGGCTGGCGGCGGCCGGTGGCAATGTCCCCCTGCAGCCGCCGCACCAGCGCCTCCGGCGACGCCACCAATGCCGCCCGCACTACCCGCCAGCCGCGGGTATCCAGCCGGGAGAGGATAGCGCCCCAAATGCCCTGCTGGTGCAGCACCCAGCAGAACACCACGTTTTCAAATTCCGTGCAGTGCAAAAAGCGGTCCAGGACAAAGCAGATGTTGTCCAGCACCATCTCTTTGGTCTCATCGTTCACCACAAACGGGTCCATGTCCCAGCACCAGTCCCCGTCCAGAAAGGCGCAGCGGTCCAGCCGGCGCTTCAGCAGCTGGCAGACCGATGTTTTCCCCACGCCCATGGGGCCGCCCACAAGGTACAATGTTTTCATCTTTGCTCCCCTTCCCCGGCCGGGCCGGTACAACAAAAAGCCCCTCGCCGCCCAATGGGCAGAGAGGGGCTGGGTGCTATAGCTTATGCTTCAGCGCACAGGGCAAAATCACTCAATGATCTTGCTGACGACGCCGGAACCAACGGTACGGCCACCCTCACGGATAGCGAAACGCAGGCCCTCTTCCATAGCGACAGCGGTCAGCAGCTCAACGCTCATGACAACGTTATCGCCAGGCATGCACATCTCGGTGCCCTCGGGCAGAGAGATGATGCCGGTCACGTCGGTGGTGCGGAAGTAAAACTGAGGACGATAGTTGGAGAAGAACGGGGTGTGACGGCCGCCTTCTTCTTTGGTCAGGACGTAGACCTGGCCCTCGAACTTGGTGTGGGGATAGACGGAACCGGGCTTAGCCAGGACCTGGCCGCGCTCGATCTGGGTGCGGTCCACGCCACGCAGCAGGGCGCCGATGTTGTCGCCGGCCTGAGCGAAGTCCAGGCTCTTGCGGAACATCTCCAGACCAGTGATGGTGGTGGTGATGCGCTCGGGACGGATGCCAACGATCTCCATCTGATCGCCAACCTTGGCGGTGCCGCGCTCGACACGGCCGGTAGCGACGGTGCCACGGCCGGAAATGGTCATGACATCCTCAACAGGCATCAGGAAGTCCTTGTCGGCCAGACGGTCGGGAGTGGGGATGTACTCGTCGACCGCGTTCATCAGCTCGTTGATGCACTCGTACTCGGGGGCGTTGGGGTCGGTAGAGGTGGACTCCAGAGCCTTCAGAGCAGAACCACGGATGATGGGGGTGTCGTCGCCGGGGAAGTCGTACTCGCTCAGCAGCTCACGGATCTCCATCTCGACCAGGTCCAGCAGCTCCTCGTCGTCGACCATATCGCACTTGTTCATGAACACGACGATATAGGGCACGCCGACCTGACGGGCCAGCAGGATGTGCTCGCGGGTCTGGGGCATGGGACCATCGGTAGCAGCCACGACCAGGATAGCGCCGTCCATCTGAGCAGCACCAGTGATCATGTTCTTAACGTAGTCAGCATGGCCCGGGCAGTCAACGTGAGCGTAGTGACGCTTGTCGGTCTGATACTCAACGTGAGCGGAGTTGATCGTGATACCACGAGCGCGCTCCTCGGGAGCCTTATCGATGTTGGCGTAGTCCATGAAGTCTGCGTCACCCTTCAGGGCCAGAACCTTGGTGATGGCGGCAGTCAGAGTGGTCTTGCCGTGGTCAACGTGGCCGATGGTGCCGATGTTAACATGCGGCTTAGAACGGTCAAATTTTGCCTTTTCAGCCATTGGAATATCCTCCCTTTAAAACGGTTTTTGGTTATAACAGCCTCGCGCCTGCAACATTTGCATTGCAAGGCTATTCTACTAGATTATCCCTTCAAAATCAAGAGATTTTCCAGAAAATTTTCTCCCCGCATCAAAACGCAGGCAGAAACGCGCGGTCCTTACTCCTTGGTACGGCCGGCAATGATCTGGTCGGCGATGTTCTTGGGCACCGGCTCGTAGTGAGAGGGCTCCATCACATACTGGCCACGGCCCTGGGTCTTGCTGCGCAGGTCAGTGGCGTAACCGAACATCTGAGCCAGAGGAACCATAGCGTTGACACGCTGGGTGCCAGCCATAGCCTCCATGCCCTGGATCTGGCCGCGGCGGGCATTCAGGTCGCCGATGACGTCGCCCAGATACTCGTCGGGGACAATGACGGCCACCTTCATGATGGGCTCGGTGATGATGGGATCGGCCTTGCGCATGGCCTCCTTGAAGGCCATGGAACCGGCGATGGAGAAGGCCATTTCAGAGGAGTCGACCTCGTGATAAGAGCCGTCCCACAGGGTGACCTTGACATCAACGACAGGGTAGCCGGCCAGCACGCCCGCCTTCATAGCACCCTGGATACCGCTGTCGACAGCCGGGATGTACTCTTTCGGGATAGCGCCGCCCACAATGGCGTTGACGAACTCGTAACCCTTGCCGGGCTCGTTGGGCTCGATCTTGATCTTGACGTGACCATACTGGCCCTTGCCGCCGGACTGACGGGCGTACTTGGTCTCCTGGTTGGCAGCCTTGCGGATGGTCTCGCGGTAGGCGACCTGGGGTGCGCCCACGTTGGCTTCGACCTTGAACTCACGCAGCAGACGGTCAACGATGATCTCCAGGTGCAGCTCGCCCATGCCGGCGATGATGGTCTGACCGGTCTCCTCGTCGGTGTAGGTCTTGAAGGTGGGGTCCTCCTCAGCCAGCTTGGCCAGGGCGATGCCCATCTTCTCGTTGCCGGCCTTGGTCTTGGGCTCGATGGCCACGCGGATGACCGGTTCGGGGAACTTCATCGACTCGAGGATGATGGGGTGGTTCTCGTCGCACAGGGTGTCGCCGGTGGTGGTATTCTTCAGGCCCACAACAGCCGCGATATCGCCTGCGTAGCAGCAGTCGATGTCCTTGCGGTGGTTGGAGTGCATCTGCAGGATACGGCCCATGCGCTCGCGGCAGTCCTTCACCGAGTTGTAGACGGTGGTACCTGCCTCGACCTTGCCCGAGTAAACGCGGAAGTATGCCAGCTTGCCGACGAAGGGATCGGTGGCGATCTTGAAGGCCAGAGCAGCGAAGGGAGCGTCGTCGGAAGAGGGACGGGTCTCAGGCTCCTCGGTCTCAGGGTTGACACCCTTGATGTCCTCGATGTCGGTGGGGGCGGGCATATAGTCCACGATCGCGTCCAGCAGCTTCTGGACGCCCTTGTTCTTGTAGGAAGAGCCGCAGACGACGGGGACCAGGGTGTTGGCGATGGTCTCCTTGCGGATGGCCGCCTTCAGTTCCTCGCGGGTGATCTCCTCGCCCTCGAGGTACTTCTCCATCAGCTCCTCATCGTTCTCGGCCACAGCCTCGATCAGGATGTTGCGGTACTCCTCGGCCTGCTCCTTCATGTCGTCGGGGATCTCCTCGACGCGCATGTCGTTGCCCATATCGTCGTAGTAGACCTCGGCGGTCATGTCGACCAGGTCGACGATTCCCTTGAAGGTGTCCTCACAGCCGATGGGCAGCTGGATGGCCACGCCGTTGGCGTGCAGGCGGTCGTGCAGCATCTTGATGCAGTTGAAGAAGTCGGCGCCCATGGTGTCCATCTTGTTGACGTAGACCATGCGGGGGACCTTGTACTCGTCCGCCTGGCGCCAGACCGTCTCGGACTGGGGCTCGACGCCGCCCTTGGCGGCCAGAACGGTGACAGAGCCGTCCAGCACGCGCAGCGACCGCTGGACCTCAACGGTGAAGTCCACGTGGCCCGGGGTGTCGATGATGTTGATGCGATGGCGGTTCTTCTTGTACGCCACGGGATCCTTCTGGGTCTCGCTGTGGCTCCAGTAGCAGGTGGTGGCGGCGGAAGTGATGGTGATGCCGCGCTCCTGCTCCTGGACCATCCAGTCCATCGTGGCTGCGCCCTCATGCACCTCACCGATCTTGTGGGTGATGCCGGTGTAGTAGAGGATGCGCTCGGTGGTGGTGGTCTTGCCGGCATCGATGTGAGCCATGATGCCGATGTTTCTGGTCATCTGAAGAGAAACTTCTCTGGGTGTAGCCATGAATGTACCTCCAGCAGATCAATAGCGGAAATGAGCAAAAGCCTTGTTGGCCTCAGCCATCTTATGGGTATCCTCGCGCTTCTTCACGGCGGCGCCGGTGTTGTTGGCGGCGTCCATGATCTCGGCAGCCAGGCGCTGGCTCATGGTCTTTTCACCACGGCTGCGGCTGTAGGCAGTCAGCCAGCGCAGGCCCAGGGTCTCGCGGCGGGCGGGGCTGACCTCCAGGGGCACCTGGTAGTTGGCGCCGCCCACGCGGCGGGTCTTGCACTCGAGGCTGGGCATGATGTTCTCCATGGCCTTCTGGAAGACCTCCAGGGGATCGTTGCCGGTCTTCTCCTGGATCATGGTGAAAGCATCATAAACGATCTTCTGAGCAACGCCCTTCTTGCCGTCCAGCATGATGCTGTTGACAAGGCGAGTAACCATCTTGGAATTGTAAATAGGATCAGCTAAGACATCGCGCTTAGCAATGTTACCTCTTCTAGGCATCTTTCTTCCCTCCTTCACAGAATGATATCATCGGTACTCGAAAGTATAAAACTCCCGTTGTGTCACAAAGAGCTGACCTTACATAAACCGTTGCCATCTACCGTGTATATGCAGACTTGTTATTTATATATGGAAAGCCATTTATGGCGGTTCAGGTCTCAGGTTTTATTACTTTTTAGCAGCACCGGCCTTGGGACGCTTTGCGCCGTACTTGGAGCGGGCCTGGTTGCGGCCTGCAACACCCTGGGCGTCCAGAGTGCCGCGGATGATGTGGTAACGCACACCGGGCAGGTCCCTGACACGGCCGCCGCGGATCAGAACGACCGAGTGCTCCTGCAGGTTGTGGCCGATGCCGGGAATGTAAGAGGTGACCTCGATACCATTCGTCAGGCGGACACGGGCAACCTTACGCAGTGCAGAGTTGGGCTTCTTGGGGGTCATGGTACGGACGGCAGTGCAGACGCCACGCTTCTGGGGGCTGTTCAGATCAGAATACTGTTTCTTCTGAGAGTTGTAGCTCTTCAGCAGGGCGGGAGCAGTGCTCTTGGTAGCCAGGACATCGCGGCCTTTGCGTACAAGCTGGTTAAAAGTAGGCATTGTGTTTCTCCTTTCCACTAGTTTTCCCGGCCGGGCGGTGTGGCCCGGCGCTTTTTGCCGCACTTGTCCCCTGGGGGTCAAGCGCAACATGATTATTGTACACGGAAAAGCGTGTAATGTCAACAGTTTTACCGGAAAAATTTTGTTTTATACACAGATGATACATTTTCAATCAAAAGGCTGCCTCCTGCGGCGAAAAGAGGGCGGCGCAGCGGCAAAAAGCCCCGCCTACGGCGGGCGCCGCAGGCGGGGCTTTGCGCTTTTGGTTGAATGCCGGTCCGAAAGGTTACTGGTTGGCAGCCTGTGCCGCTTCGGCCTCGGCCTCCAGCTCTTCCTTGAGGGCCTCCTCGCGGCGGATCAGCTCCTCGCGGACCTCCGGCAGGCCGGTGCCCGCGGGGATCAGCTTGCCGATGATGACGTTCTCCTTCAGGCCGGAGAGCTTATCCTCCTTGCCCTTGATGGCCGCCTCGGTCAGCACGCGGGTGGTCTCCTGGAAGGATGCCGCCGACAGGAAGCTCTCGGTGGCCAGGGCGGCCTTGGTGATGCCCAGCAGCACCTGCTGGTACTCCACCAGACGGACGCCCTCCTCCCCTGCCGCGATGCGGGCGGCCAGCTCCTGGTTGACGGCCTCCACATCCAGCCGGTTGGCCAGCGCGCCGCCGATCAGGTCGGAGGAGCCGGCGTCGGTCACCCGGACCTTGCGGCACATCTGGCGGATGATGACCTCGATGTGCTTGTCGTTGATCTCCACGCCCTGCAGGCGGTAGACCTTCTGGACCTCGCTGATGAGGTAGTTCTGGACGGCGTCCAGACCCTTGACTGCCAGGATGTCCTGGGGATACAGGACTCCCTCGCGGGTGATGATGTCGCCCTTCTCGACCCGGTCGCCGGGCATGACCCGGGCGTGCTGGGTGAAGGGGATGGAGTAGCTCTTGACCACCTCGGCGCCGGCGTCGTCCTTGCCGGTGACCTTGATGACCACGTTCTTCTTGGTATCGTCCTGCGAGACGACGCCCGAGATCTCGCTCATGATGGCCATGCTCTTGGGCCGGCGGCTCTCAAACAGCTCCTCGACGCGGGGCAGACCCTGGGTAATGTCTTCCGCCGAGGCGATGCCGCCGGTATGGAAGGTACGCATGGTCAGCTGGGTGCCCGGCTCGCCGATGGACTGGGCTGCGATGATGCCGACCGACTCGCCCAGCTGGACCGGCTCGCCGGTCGCCATGTTGGAGCCGTAGCACCGGGCGCAGACGCCGGTCTTGGCGCGACAGGTCAGCAGGCTGCGGATCTTGAGGTGGGTGATGCCTGCGGCCTCGATCTTCTCGGCGTCGTACAGGTCCATCATCTTGCCCTCGGGCACGATCACCTTGCCGGTGGCCGGGTCGGTGACGTCGCCCACCGCGTAGCGGCCGATCAGGCGCTCGCGGAAGGACTCGATCTTCTCCTTGCCCTCGTGGATCTCGGAGACTTCCAGGCCGTCGGTGGTGCCGCAGTCCAGCTCGCGGATGATGACGTCCTGCGAGACGTCGACCATGCGGCGGGTCAGGTAGCCCGAGTCCGCGGTACGCAGAGCGGTGTCGGCCAGGCCCTTGCGGGCGCCGCGGGCCGAGACGAAGTATTCCAGAATGTTCAGGCCTTCACGGTAGTTGGCGCGGATGGGCATCTCGATGGTGTGGCCGGCGGTGTTGGCCAGCAGGCCGCGCATGCCGGCCAGCTGCTTGATCTGGTTCATCGAACCACGGGCGCCCGAATCGGCCATCATATAGATCTCGTTGTCCTTGGGCAGGTTGTCAGCCAGGGCCTTGGAGACCTTGTCGGTGGTGGCCTGCCAGATGTCGATGGTCTTTTTGTAGCGCTCCTCCTCCGAGATCAGGCCGCGGTTGAACAGCTGGCCGACCTTGGATACCTGATCATCGGCTTCCTTCAGCAGCTCGTCCTTCTGGGGCGGGATGACCGCGTCGCAGACGGCGACCGAGATGGCCGACAGGGTGGAGTACTTGTAGCCCTGTGCCTTGATGGCATCCAGCATCTTGGCGCAGGCGCGGGTGCCGTTGCGGGTCAGGCAGCGGGAAATGATATCCGGCAGGGTCTTTTTGGTGACGCGGAAGCCGATCTCGTAGTCCAGCCAATGGGCGGGATCGGTGCGGTCCACATAGCCCAGGTTCTGGGGCACGGGCGCATTGAAGATGATGCTGCCCACGGTGGTATCCACCAGGCCGCTGCGCTCCTCCCCATCCAGCACCATGGTGCGGCGCACCTTGATGGGGGCGTGCAGGGTGACCACGTGCTCGGCGTAGGCCATCAGGGCCTCGTCCTCATCGCGGAACACCTTGCCCGCGCCCTCCTCGTCGGGACGGACGGTGGTCAGGTAGTAGCTGCCCAGGATCATGTCCTGGGTGGGCACGGTGACGGGCGCGCCGTCTGAGGGCTTCAGCAGGTTGAACGAAGCCAGCATCAGCAGCTTGGCCTCGCGGCAGGCGTCGTCGCCCAGGGGCAGGTGGACGGCCATCTGGTCGCCGTCAAAGTCGGCGTTGAAGCCGGTGCAGGACAGCGGGTGCAACTTGATGGCGCGGCCCTCGACCAGCACCGGGTTGAAGGCGCGGATGCCCAGACGGTGCAGAGTAGGCGCACGGTTCAGCAGAACGGGGTGGCCCTTGATGACGGTCTCGAGGCTGTCCCACACTTCGGGACGGGCGCGCTCCACCATCTTGCGGGCGGACTTGATATTGTTGGCCACGCCCTTTTCCACCAGGTCCTTCATGACGAAGGGCTTGAACAACTCCAGCGCCATCTCCTTGGGCAGGCCGCACTGGTCCATCTTCAGCTCAGGGCCGACGACGATGACCGAACGGCCCGAGTAGTCGACGCGCTTGCCCAGCAGGTTCTGACGGAAGCGGCCCTGCTTGCCCTTGAGCATATCGGACAGGCTCTTGAGGGCGCGGTTGTTGGGGCCGGTGACGGGACGGCCGCGGCGGCCGTTGTCGATCAGGCTGTCCACAGCCTCCTGCAGCATCCGCTTCTCGTTGCGGACGATGATGTCGGGGGCGCCCAGCTCCAGCAGGCGGCGCAGGCGGTTGTTGCGGTTGATGACCCGGCGGTACAGGTCGTTCAGGTCGGTGGTGGCAAAGCGGCCGCCGTCCAGCTGGACCATGGGGCGCAGGTCGGGGGGCAGCACCGGCAGGACGGTCAGGATCATCCACTCGGGACGGTTGCCCGAAATGCGGAAGGCCTCCACCACCTCCAGCCGCTTGAGGATGCGGATCCGCTTCTGGCCGCTGGATTTCTCCACCTCAGCGGTCAGCTCGGCGGACAGCTGGTCCAGGTCGATCTCTTCCAGCAGGGCCTGGATGGCCTCGGCGCCCATCTCGGCGCGGAACTCGTCGCCGTACCGCTCCTGCATCTCGCGGTACTCCTTCTCGGTCAGCAGCTGTTTTTTCTCCAGCGGGGTCAGGCCGGGGTCAACGACGATATAGCTTGCAAAGTACAGCACCTTTTCCAGCAGGCGGGGGCTGATGTCCAGCATCAGGCCGATGCGGCTGGGGATGCCCTTGAAATACCAGATGTGGCTGACGGGGGCCGCCAGCTCGATGTGGCCCATCCGCTCGCGGCGGACCTTGGCCTTGGTCACCTCGACGCCGCAGCGCTCGCAGATCTTGCCCTTGTAGCGGATGCGCTTGTATTTGCCGCAGTGGCACTCCCAGTCCTTGGTGGGTCCAAAGATGCGCTCGCAGAACAGGCCGTCCCGCTCGGGCTTCAGGGTGCGGTAGTTGATGGTCTCGGGCTTCTTCACCTCGCCGTAGCTCCATTTGCGGATCTGGTCGGGAGAGGCAAGACCGATCTTGATCGAATCGAAAACGGTGTTTTCCATGAATCGAACCCTTCCTTAATCTCTATAACAAGTTCCGATGCGAAACCGGCTGTCTTTTATTCGTCGAAGTTCACTTCGTCGGACGGCTGGGCCTCGGCCTCCGGGGCGGGGTTATCCTCCAGGACGGCAGGGTCGTCAAAGCCCGCGTCGGCATCCTTGATGGTGTAGTCGTTCAGCAGTTCGCTCTCCTGCACCACGGTCTCGGCGCCGGCCACCTCACGCATATCAAAGCCAGTCTCCTCCTCGTCGAAGTTCTGGCGCATATCGATCTCGTTGCCGTCCTTATCCTGGACGATGACGTCCAGACCCAGGGACTGCAGCTCCTTGAGCATGACCCGGAAGGATTCGGGGATGCCGGGCTGGGGCACGGGCTCGCCCTTGACGATGGCCTCGTAGGTCTTGACACGGCCCTCCACGTCGTCCGACTTGACGGTCAGGATCTCCTGCAGGGTGTATGCTGCGCCGTAGGCCTCCAGGGCCCACACCTCCATCTCGCCGAAGCGCTGGCCGCCGAACTGGGCCTTGCCGCCCAGAGGCTGCTGGGTGACCAGGGAGTAGGGGCCGGTGGAACGGGCGTGGATCTTATCGTCGACCAGGTGATGCAGCTTGAGGTAGTACATATAGCCCACGGTGACGCGGTTGTCGAACTTCTCGCCGGTGCGGCCGTCGTAGACGGTGGTCTTGCCGTCGCGGTCCAGCTCGATCTTGGAGAAGTCGATGATGTGGCCCTGCTCGCCCATGATCTTGGGCAGCTTGGTGGGATATTCGGGGGCGTCCTCGCTGTGCCACTTGGCGCGGGCATCGTCAAAGGCGTCGCCGATGTCGTTCTCACGGGCAGAGTCGAACACCGGGGTCATGACCTTGATGCCGCAGGCCTTGGCGGCGTAGCCCAGGTTGACTTCCAGCACCTGACCGATGTTCATACGGGAAGGCACGCCCAGGGGGTTCAGCACGATGTCCAGGGGGGTGCCGTCGGGCAGGTAGGGCATATCCTCCTGCGGCAGGATGCGGGAGACGACGCCCTTGTTGCCGTGGCGGCCGGCCATCTTGTCGCCCACGCTGATCTTGCGCTTCTGGGCGATGTAGCAGCGGACCACCTCGCGGACGCCGGGCTGCAGCTCGTCGCTGTTCTCGGGGGTAAAGACCTTGACGTCCACGATGATGCCGTACTCGCCGTGGGGCACACGGAGGGAGGTGTCGCGGACTTCGCGGGCCTTCTCGCCGAAGATGGCGCGCAGCAGGCGCTCCTCGGCGGTCAGCTCGGTCTCGCCCTTGGGCGTGACCTTGCCCACCAGAATGTCGCCGCTCTTGACCTCGGCGCCGATGCGGATGATGCCGCGCTCGTCCAGGTCTTTCAGCGCGTCCTCCGACACGTTGGGGATATCCCGGGTGATCTCCTCGGGTCCCAGCTTGGTGTCGCGGCTCTCGATCTCATACTCCTCGATGTGGATGGAGGTGTAAACGTCCTCGCGGACGATCTTCTCATTCAGCAGGACGGCGTCCTCGTAGTTGTAGCCCTCCCAGGTCATGAAGCCGATCAGAGCGTTCTTGCCCAGGGCGATCTCGCCGTTGCGCATGGCGGGGCCGTCGGCCAGGACCTGGCCCTTCTTGACGGTCTCACCCACCGAGACAATGGGGCGCTGGTTGATGCAGGTGCCTGCGTTGGAGCGGGCGAACTTGATGAGGCTGTACTCATCCGCGCCGCCCTGGTTGTTGCGGACCACCACATGGTCGGCGTCCACACGCTCCACCACGCCGTCGTTCTTGGCCAGGATGGCGACGCCCGAGTCGGTGGCGGCCTTGTATTCCATGCCGGTGGCCACCAGCGGCTGCTGGGTGACCATCAGAGGCACGGCCTGGCGCTGCATGTTCGCGCCCATCAGGGCACGGTTACAGTCGTCGTTCTCCAGGAAGGGGATCATGGAGGTAGCCACCGAGACCATCATGCGGGGCGAAACGTCCACGAAATCCACCTTTTCGGCGTCGATCTCGAGGATGTCGTCGCGGCGGCGGGCCGAAACGCGGTGGCGGATAAAGTGGCGGTTCTCGTCCAGGGGCTCGTTGGCCTGGGCGACTACATATTCATCTTCGACGTCGGCGGTCATATACACCACTTCGTCGGTGACGACCTGGTCGATGACGCGGCCCTTCTCATCGTAGGTCTTGTTCACCTTGCGGTAGGGCGCTTCGATAAAGCCGTACTCATTGATCCGGGCGTAGGACGCCAGGTAGGAGATCAGACCGATGTTGGGGCCTTCAGGGGTCTCGACGGGGCACATACGGCCGTAGTGGCTGTAGTGGACGTCGCGGACCTCGAAACCGGCGCGGTCACGGCTCAGACCGCCGGGGCCCAGGGCCGACAGGCGGCGCTTGTGGGTCAGCTCGGCCAGAGGGTTGTTCTGGTCCATGAACTGGGACAGGGGCGAAGAACCGAAGAATTCCTTGATGGCTGCCACCACAGGCCGGATATTGATCAGGGCCTGGGGGGTCAGGGTGGTCTGGTCCTGGCTCTGGAGGGTCATCCGCTCGCGGATGACGCGCTCCATGCGGGAGAAGCCGATGCGGAACTGGTTCTGCAGCAGCTCGCCCACGCTGCGGATGCGGCGGTTGCCCAGGTGGTCGATGTCGTCGGTGGTGCCGATGCCATGGCCCAGGCCGTTCAGGTAGTTGATGGAGGACAGGATGTCGGTGACGGTGAGGGTGCGGTTGATGAGCTGGTCGTGGTTGCGGCGCAGCAGCTCTTTCTGCTCCTCGGGGTCGGAGGTGGTGTCCAGGATCTTGCGCAGCTCGTCGAAGGAGCAGCGCTCGTTGATGCCGCACTCCTTCACGTCAAAGGAGAAGAATGGCTGGGCGTCCACACAGCCGTTGGTGATGACCTTGACCGGCTTGCCCTCGATGGTGAGGGTGACCAGGCTGACGCCGGCGGCGTCGGCCTGCTCGGCCTTGGCGCGGGTGATCTTCTCCCCTGCCTCGATCAGCAGTTCGCCGGTCAGGGGGTCCACCACGTTTTCAGCCGCCACCTGGCCGGTGATGCGGCGGGCCAGGGACAGCTTCTTGTTCATCTTGTAACGGCCGAACCGGGACAGATCGTACCGGCGGGGGTCAAAGAAGAGCATGTTGATCTGGCTGGTGGCCGACTCCACCGTGGGGGGCTCGCCGGGGCGCAGCTTGCGGTAGACTTCCAGCAGGCCCTCCTCGGTGTTTTTGGTGGTGTCCTTTTCAAAGGTGGCCAGGATGCGCTCATCCTCGCCGAAGTAGTTCAGGATGTCGTCGTTGGTGGACAGGCCCAGGGCGCGGCAGAGCACGGTGACAGGCAGCTTGCGGTTCTTGTCGATGCGGACATAGAACACGCCGGTGGCGTCGGTCTCATACTCCAGCCAGGCGCCGCGGTTGGGGTTCATGGTGGCGCTGAACAGCTCGTTGCCCACCTTGTCGCGGGCCATGCCGTAGAAAACGCCCGGGGAGCGGACCAGCTGGCTGACGATGACGCGCTCGGCGCCGTTGATGACGAAGGTGCCCGCGTCGGTCATGAGGGGGAAATCTCCCATGAAGATCTCCTGGTCCTTGACCTCGCCCGTCTCCTTGTTCAGCAGCCGGGCGGTGACCCGCAGGGGGGCGGCATAGGTGACGTCGCGGCTCTTGCACTCCTTGATGCTGTACTTGGGCTCTTTGTCGAGGCGGTAATCCACGAAGCTCAGCGCCAGGTTGCCGGTGTAATCCTCAATGGTGCCAATGTCATGGAACACCTCCCGCAGGCCCTCGTCCAGGAACCACTGGTACGAGTTCTTCTGCACCTCGATGAGGTTGGGCATCCCGATGACTTCGTCGATGTGGGAGAAGCTCATCCGCTCGGTCTTGCCGAGTTTTACGGGCTTGACTTTCATCATAAAATCGACCACTCCTTACTTTTATACTCCACGGACGTGCGGACAAGGCGGCCGGCGGGGAGGCTTTTTCTCCCTCCGCTCTTGACAAGCGGCGGGGGGCGCGCCCCCTCCGGCCGTCCGATTTCTGGCAGACTCACAGAAACAGCCCTGCGCGGGCCGGACGGGTTCGTCGTTTTTCACAAACTTTTTGTTTCCGAGCTCGTCAGACGAGCCTTGAAACCCCGTTTTTCGCGCAGTATTCCATTTTGTGATACTTATGTAGTGTAGCATAAAAAAATCCAGTTGTCAAGCCATTTTGCGGCTGTGGGTCAAAAATTTTTTGCGCGCGCTTCTCTTTCGGCACACGCGGCAGCGTGTTGCAAAAGCGCGTTTTGGGGCTTGCATTTTTTGTTTTTCACGTTCCATCCAAAAAAGCCTTTGGTGGTTTTGTACACATTGCATCTTGCTTTTTTCGATCCACCTTCCGTCCGGGACCGCAGCGGCTACAAACTGCCAAAAAAGTCCCGTCCAGCCGACATGTGCGGATGGACGGGACACATACAGGGAAATTGAGCGCTGAGAGTGTGCGAGGCCGCAAGGCCGAGTGCGCGGTTCAGCGCTCAATTTTGTCCCCAGGAGGATGCCAGGGGGAAGGAATTTCTGTCCTGCGCAGCAGGCAGAAATGGGTTCCCCCTGGAGCGTGTCGCTTGTGCGACACGCTGAGGCCGCCGGGGCGTTTTCTCCTCCGGCGGCTGTGCCTGTTCTTTGTTTATTCCAGATAGTCCCGCAGCCTTCTGGCCCGGCTGGGGTGGCGCAGCTTACGCAGCGCTTTGGCTTCGATCTGCCGCACCCGCTCCCGGGTGACGTGGAACTCCTGCCCCAGCTCCTCCAAAGTGCGGGGCCTGCCGTCCTCCAGCCCGAACCGCAGAGACAGCACCCGCTGTTCCCGGTCGGTCAGGCTGGCCAGAACGCTGGTCAGTTCCCGGTGGAGCATCTGCCGCCCGGCCTCGTCGGCGGGCACGCCGGCGGTGTCGTCCTGGACGAAGTCCTCCACCCGGGCGTCCTCCTCCTCTCCCACCGGCGCTTCCAGGCTGAGCGGTTCCTGAGACAGCTGCAGCAGCTGGCCGACCCGCTCCGGCTCCATGTTCAGCCGGACGGCGATCTCGGCGGGGGTGGGCTCCCGGCCGTTCTGATGCAGCAGGTCGGAGGCGGTCTTTTTCACCCGGTTGATGCTCTCCACCAGATGCACCGGGATGCGGATGGTCCTCCCCTGGTCGGCGATGGCCCGGGTGATGGACTGGCGGATCCACCAGGTGGCGTAGGTGGAAAACTTGAACCCGCGCTCGGGCTCAAACTTTTCGGCGGCTTTCATCAGGCCGAGGTTGCCCTCCTGGATCAGGTCGAGAAAGGGCAGGCCCCGCCCGGCGTAGCGCTTGGCCACCGACACCACCAGCCGGAGATTGGCCTCGCACAGCCTGCGGCGGGCGTTGGCGTCCCCTTCCCGGGCGGCGGACGCGAGGGCCGCTTCCTCCCCGGCGGACAGCAGGGGCACTGCCCCGATCTCCTTCAGGTATGCCCGGACCGGGTCGTCCAGCGTGACCCCCACCGGGGACAGCTCCCGCTCCAACCGGCCGATCTGCGCTTCGTCCAGCAGGGGTGGGTCCTCTTCCGCGCCGGCGCTCTCCGGCTCCGGCGCAAACTCCACCCCGCGGGCCTTCAGCGCCTCGCACAGGGCGTCCAGCCCGGCCAGGTCGAAGTCCTCTGCCTGGGCGGCCCGGCTCAGCTGGCCGGCCGTCACCGCCCGGCCCCTGGCTTTCCGGGCCAGTTCTTCTGCAAGCATCTCTGGGGACATGGCAGGCACTCCTTTCACGCAATTCCCTCCGCCTTGGCAAAGGCGCCGGGGGCGGTCACTCTCCCCCGCCCTTTTTCTCCCGGATCCGCGCAATGTAATCGGCCAGCTCCTGGCCGGACATACTGCCCGCCTGGGCCGACAGGGGCTTGCCCCGGGCGATCCGTTCCAGGTACATGGTAATGTCCTGGGACGTGCAGCTCACATCACTGTATTCTGCCGCAACGGCGCACAGTTCATTCATGGCCGCCTCGCTGATCTGGCCGGCCAGATTCCCCACCGTGACCTCGCGGCCCTCCCGCCAGCAGGCGAGGATGCCCTCGTAGGCTTCCCGCAGGCCGTCGCTCAGGATGCTTTCGGGCTGGAGGGCGGGGGCGATCCGTTTCAGCTCCTCGGGCTGGCGGAGGGCCGCCGCCACCAGCCGCCGCTGGGCCGAGGCCGCCCCCAGCGCACCGGGGCCGTCCTTGCCGTAGGGCAGCTTGATGGTGTCCATCTCCCCCGAGTGGAGCAGCTCCTTCTGCCGCACCGAGCGGCGCCTGGCTCCCGCCTTGCGGGCCGCCGCCTCCACCTGGGAGAGGATGGCCGTCTTGGAAAGGTTGGTCTCCTCGGCTAGCCGCCCGGCGTACAGTTCCTTCTCGGTGGGGGTGGTGCCGTCGGCCAGGATATCTACCGCTTCCTGGATGTATTCCAGCCGCTGGTTGTCCTGGGCCAGGTCATACTTGGCGCGGGCCCGCCCCAGCCGGAAGTCCAGGGCGTTGCCCGCCTTGTCCAACAGTTCCCGGAAGCGTTCCGCCCCGTATTTTTTGATGTACTCGTCGGGGTCCTTGGCGTTGGGGATGTTGAGCACCCCCACCTGCACCGGACTGGACCGGAACAGTTCCAGGGACCGCAGCGTCGCCTTCTGCCCCGCCTCGTCCGAGTCGTAACAGAGGATCACCTCGTCGGCGTATTCGCTCAGCAGTTTGACCTGCCCCTGGGTCAGGGCGGTGCCGCAGGCACAGACGGCGGTGCCGATGCCCGCCTGCTGCATACTGATGACGTCCATATACCCCTCGCAGAGGACATACCGCCGGGAGGGGTCTTTCTTGGCGATCTGCAAAGCGAACACCGTCTCCGACTTGTGGTAGACCAGCGTCTCAGGGCTGTTGACGTACTTGGGTTTCGAGTCGTCCAGCACGCGCCCGCCGAACGCGATCACGTTGCCCCGCAGGTCAAAGATGGGGGTGATGACCCGCCGCCAGAACAGGCAGTAGATCCGCCCCGCCGGGCTGCGCTTGAACAGCCCGCTGGCGTCCATCTCGGCCTGGGTGTAGCCCTTGTCCCGCAAAAAGTGGTAGAGGGCCTGTCCGTCGTTGGGGGCGTACCCCAGCCCGAACCGGGCGATGGTCCGGTCGTCCAGGCCGCGCCGCCGCCAGTAGGCCCGGGCCTGGGCGGCCTCGTCCACGCTGGAGTTCAGGCAGGCATGGAAAAACCGGGCCGCCTCCTTGTTCATGGACAGGATGCGGCTGCGCATCCGGCCGGTGCCGTCGTCCTCCTCGGGCTCCGGCATCCCGGCCCGCGCCGCCAGCATCTTGACTGCCTCGGGGTAGCTCAGGGCGTTGATCTTCTTCACAAAGGTGATGACGTCCCCGCCCGCCCCGCAGCCAAAGCAGTAAAAGCTCTGCGTCTCGGGGTAGACGTAAAAGGACGGGGTCTTTTCGTTGTGGAAAGGGCACAGGCCAGCATACAGCCGGCCCTTGCGTTTGAGCTGGACGTAACTGCCCACCACGTCCACGACGTCGCTGCGGCGGACCAGCTCCTCAATGTATTCGTGTGGTATCATTCCGGTAAACTTCCTTGCATCATCGTGTTCCCGCGCCGGCGCGCCGCTGCACGCCTCACAGGACGTGCCACCGCCGGGGCACATAGTATTCTTCAAAGGCGCGGATGGCAAACTCGTCGCTCATCCCGCTGATATAGTCGGTGACGGCCCGGTCGTCTCCCTCCTCCTCCGCGATCCGCTGGTAGAGGGGGGACATCTGCTCGGCATGGGCCATATAGTATTCGTAGAGCGCTTCGATCACCTTGCCCACCTTCTGTTCCTCGTGCTTGCCCACCTTGTCTACATACACCGTGCTGTACATAAAAGCCTTCAGCACCCGGAACCCCTCGTCCTCCGCCGGGCCCGCCTTGATCTCCGGGGGCTCGGTGTGGGCCAGGATGCTGTCGATCATGGCGGTGATCCGCTCCGACTTGGTCTGCCCCAGCACGCTGGTGGCCTCCTTGGGCAGCAGGCGGGCATCCAGCACGCCGGCCCGCACCGCGTCCTCAATGTCGTGGTTGACATAGGCGATCTGGTCGGCCATCCGCACGATGCGGCCTTCCGGCGTGGCGGCCCAGGTCCCCTTGGTGTGGGTGACGATGCCGTTGCGCACCTCCCAGGTCAGGTTGAGGCCGCTGCCGTTCTTTTCCAGCCGGTCCACCACCCGCAGGCTCTGTTCGTAGTGCTTGAAGCCGCCGGGGCACAGCGCGTTCAGCGCCCGCTCTCCGGCGTGGCCGAAGGGGGTGTGGCCCAGGTCGTGGGCCAGGGCCACCGCCTCGGTCAGGTCCTCATTGAGGCGCAGGGCCCGGGCGATGGTCCGGGCGATCTGGGCCACTTCCAGCGTGTGGGTCAGCCGGGTGCGGTAGAGGTCCCCTTCCGGCGAGAGAAAGACCTGGGTCTTTTGTTTCAGCCGCCGGAACGCCTTGCAGTGGATGATCCGGTCCCGGTCCCGCTGGTAGACCGGGCGGATGGGGTCCTGGGGTTCCGGGCGCGCCCGGCCGCGGCTCTGGTCCGAAAAGCTGGCCCAGGGCGCAAAGGTCAAATGTTCGATCTCTTCGGTGCGCAGACGGACATCCATGGTCAAAACCTCACTTTCAACGTCCCGGGTCTCCCCGTCCATCCTGAATTATAGCACAGAGGGTGTGTCACAAGGGGGCGAACGGCGGCAGATGGAAAAATTTTCCATTCCTTCAAACCGCCCCGTAAAACGGCTCGGAAACCTCTACCCTGCCCTGGCCGCGGGTCAGCTCCCGCAGCTGCTCCAGCAGGGGGCCTTCGGTGCCGGCGCGCATCTGCCAGGCCAGGGCCACCCTGTCGGTAAAGACGGGATCCTCCATCCGGCCGCCCGCCGCCGCCACCAGCAGGTTCACCCGCTCATAGAGGGGGTAGTCCACCGTCGTGGCCAGCCTGACCACCGGCTGGACCGTCACCTGTTCGGCGCTGTCCAGCGCGCGGGAAGCCGCGGTGGTATAGGCCCGCACCAGCCCGCCCGTCCCCAGCAGGATGCCCCCGAAGTACCGTGTCACCACGATGATGAGGTCGGTCAGGCCGCTGTGGCCGATCACTTCCAGCACCGGGGTGCCGGCGGTCTTGGCCGGCTCGCCGTCGTCTGAATACCGCTCCCGGCTGCCCTCCCGCAGCTTGTAAGCATAAACGTTATGGCGGGCGGTGCGGTTGGCCGCCCGCACCTGCTCCAAAAAGGCCACCGCCTCCGCTTCGCTCTCCACATGGGCAGCCGCCGCCAGAAAGCGGCTCTTTTTTTCCTCGTATTCTCCGGCGGCCGTCCCCCGGATGGTGCGGTATTCTTCCAACGTTTTGTCCTCCCCGTACTGCTTTACTTGACTATAGTATAGCATAAAACCCCGTTTGCGCAAGTCCGCGCCGTTTTCCTATCCAATGAACGTCTGGGCCCAGAAATGCCGGTAGCCCCGGTCTGTGTAGGTGTACCCCACCCCGATCTGGGTAAAGTCCGGGTTGAGGATGTTGTTCCGGTGTCCCTCCGAGTTCATCCAGGCCCGCACCACCTGGGCAGGAGTCTTTTGCCCCGCCGCGATGTTCTCGCCGACCGTCTCGTACCGGATGCCGAACTCCGGCAGGACGGTAAAGCAGCTGCTGCCGTCGGGGCGGTCGTGGCCGTAATCGCTGGAGATCTCCTCCGCGCGCTTGGCCGCGGCGGCGGTCAGGGCGTCGGTGGTGGTCAGGGCGGGCAGGCCGTACTCGGCCCGCTCCTCGTTGACCAGGCGGATCACCTCGGCTTCAAAGCTGGACAGCTTGGCCGGGTCCCCACCCGAGTCCTTTTCGGCCGTGCCGCAGCCGCTCAGCAGCGCCAGCACCAGCGCCCCCATCGCCAACAGGGACAGGCATTGTTTGCACCGTTTCCAATTCATAGACGTGCCTCCTTTTCGCAACACAGCGTTCAGTAGGAGGATATGCGTCCCCGCCCTTTTTTGCCACCGCCCGCCCGGACAGGCCCAGACAACAAAGAAAAGCGCTCTGCCCAAAGGCGAAGCGCTCTTGTGTTCTTCAGTGGCTGAAAATTTGAACCCAATAATGATTCGTGGGATTATAAGCCACGCCAATGATGGTAATCCCTTCTTTCAGGATATTGGCCCGGTGTCCCGGAGAATTCATCCAGCCCCCCACAACATCACGCGGGGTCAGATACCCGAATGCCAAATTCTCTCCCCCCGGAGCATAAGGTGAAATGCCATACTCCGGTAAATTTGATGCAAGGATAACACACCCGCCCCGCGCAGGTCAAGCAAACGCCGCTGATATATCTTGTATAGTTTTTGCAGTCTGTTTCGGCGCTGGCAGGCTAGGCGCAAAAAGAGCGCCCCGCTTTTGGCAGGGCGCTCTCTTTTTTGATTTTATGCGCAAATACGCATTGTTTATCTGTAAAGCAGATTTACTTCACAGTCACTTGGCAGCCTTGGCGGCCTCGATCTGCTTGATGAGCTCGGGCACGACTTTGAACAGATCGCCCACGATGCCGTAATCCGCGACGCCGAAGATGGGGGCAGTCTCGTTCTTGTTCACGGCAATGATGAGCTCGGAGTCCTGCATACCGGCCACGTGCTGGATGGCGCCGGAGATGCCCAGGGCCACATAGATCTTGGGATGGACGGTCTTGCCGGTCTGGCCCACCTGATGGTCGGCGGTCATCCAGCCTGCGTCGGTAACGGCACGGGAAGCGCCTACCACACCGTTGCCCAGGGCAGCGGCCAGCTGCTCGGCCAGGGCGATGCCCTTCTCCACATCCTTGGAGATGCCGCGGCCCACCGAGACGATGACGTCGGCGCCGATCAGGTCCACCAGCTTGCTGGCGGCCTTCTCCACGCTCAGGACCTCGGTCTTGAGGTCGTCGGCGGTCAGGGAGAAAGCGGGCTTGACGATCTGGCAGGCATCCGCCTTGGCCTGGTCGAAGGGAGCCTTCTTCATGACGCCGGGACGGACAGTGGACATCTGCGGGCGGAAGCGGGGGCAGATGATGGTCGCCATCAGGTGGCCGCCGAAAGCCGGACGGGTCATCTTCAGGTTGCGGTCCTCATAGTCGAAGGTCTGCTTGGACAGGTCGATGGTGGAGCTCTCCGCCAGGAACTCGACGTACTTCTTGGTGTCGATGTCCAGGTGGGTGGCGTCAGCGGTCAGGCCGGTGTGCAGACGGGCGGCACAGCGGGGGCCCAGGTCGCGGCCGATGTTGGTCGCGCCGATCAGCAGCACCTCGGGCTTGTACTCATTGACCATATCGCAGACCACCTTGGCGTAGGCGTCGGTGGTGTAGTCCTTCAGCAGCGGGCTCTCGCAGACCAGAACCTTGTCTGCGCCGTAGCCGCCCAGCTCCTTGGCGATGGGCTCGACGTTGTCGCCCAGCAGCAGGCCGGTGACCTCGCAGCCCAGCTCGTCGGCCAGCTTGCGGGCCTCGCTGACCAGCTCGAAGTCAGTGGACATCAGTGCGCCCTGCCGCTGCTCGCAGAAGACCCACACGCCCTTGTATTCCTTAAAATCAGCCATTGTAATCCTGCTCCTTTCGTCAGATCAGATGCTTGCCGGCCAGGATCGAAGCGAGCTGCGCCGCCTCGTCGCCGCCAGTGAGCATGGTGCCTGCACCCTTCTGGGGAGGAGTGAAGGACTTAAAGACGTTGGTGGGCGAGCCCTTCAGGCCGATGGTGTCCACCTCGATGAGGGGATCATCCTTCAGCGCGTTGTAATCAAAGACTTCCATCGGCTTGTCGTAGCAGGTGAAAATGCCGTTGATGTTCATGTAGCGGGGCTGGTTCAGCTCCTTGATGCAGGTGATCAGGCAGGGGGTCTTGACCCGGATCATCATGTAGCCGTCCTCCAGCATCCGCTTGACCACCAGGCTGTCGCCGTCCTTCTGGATGTCGGCAGCATAGGTGACCTGGGGCAGGTGGAGCTTCTCGGCGATCTGGGGGCCGACCTGGGCGGTGTCGCCGTCGATGGCCTGACGGCCGCAGAAGACGATGTCCTCAGGGCCCACGCCGATCTTGTTGACGGCGGCGGCCAGGATCTGGCTGGTGGCAAAAGTATCGGAACCGCCGAACTCACGGCCCGACACCAGCACCGCGCGGTCTGCGCCGCGGGCCAGCAGCTCGCGCAGCATCCCTTCGGCCGGCGGGGGGCCCATGGTGACGACGACGACTTCGCAGCCGGTGGCGTCCTTCAGCTGGAGGGCGGCCTCGAGGGCGTTCAGGTCATCGGGGTTGGTGATGGTTGCCATAGAGGCACGGTCGAGGGTCCCGTCCGGCTTGACTGCAACCTTGCCGGAGGTATCGGGAACCTGCTTGACACAAACAATCGCTTTCATTGTAACATTGCCCTCCTTACTTCAGCAGCGCGCCCGAGATGACCATCATCTGCACCTCGCTGGTGCCCTCGTAGATCTCGGTGATCTTGGCGTCGCGCATCATCCGCTCGATCGGATAGTCGCGGGTGTAGCCGTAACCGCCAAAGAGCTGCAGGCAGCGGCGGGTCACGTCGCTGGCCGTGCGGGAGGCGATCAGCTTGGCCTCGGCGGCCTCGACGCTGTAGCGGACCTTCTGGCCGTTCATGGCGTCCTGCTTCTTCAGGGCGGCGGCGTAGACCAGGTACTTGGCGGCGTCCACACGGGCCTTCATCTCAGCCAGCTCGAACTGGGTGTTCTGGAACTGGGCGATGCTGCGGCCGAACTGCTTGCGCTCCTTGACGTAGGCCACGGTCTCGTCGATGGCGCCCTCAGCGATGCCCAGAGCCTGGGCAGCGATGCCGATACGGCCGCCGTCCAGGGTAGCCATGGCCAGCTGGAAGCCGCGGCCCTTGACGCCCAGCAGGCGGTCCTTGGGGATCAGGCAGTCTTCCATGATCAGCTCGCAGGTGGAGGAGCCGCGGATACCCATCTTCTCCTCGGGCTTGCCGACCTTGAAGCCGGGGTCGGTGCGCTCGACGATGAAGGCGGAGATCTCCTTGGACTTGCGGCCGCGCTTGTCCACCACGGTGCCGGTGACGGCAATGATGATGAACACGTCGGCAAAGCCTGCGTTGGTGATAAAGATCTTGGAGCCGTTCAGCAGCCAGCCGTCCTCACGCTCCACGGCGTAGGTCTGCTGGCCCTGGGCGTCGGTGCCGGCGCCGGGCTCGGTCAGGCCGAAAGCGCCCAGCCACTCGCCGCTGCACAGCTTGGGCAGGTACTTGGCCTTCTGCTCAGGGGTGCCGTTCTCGTAGATGGGCGCGGCGCACAGCGAGGTGTGGGCCGACAGGATCACGCCGGTGGTGCCGCAGACCTTGCTCATCTCTTCAACGGCCATGACGTAGCTCAGCACGTCGCCGCCTGCACCGCCCACGCTGGTGGGGAAATAGATGCCCATCATCCCCAGCTTGCCCATCTTCTCGACGGTCTCTTTGGGGAAGTATTCTTCGGCGTCCACCTGCTTTGCCAGGGGCTTGACTTCATTCTCAGCGAACTCGCGGTACATCTTCTGCGCCATGAGCTGCTGCTTGGACAGAGTAAAATCCATCAGTGCTTCCTCCCTCGTTCGGAAATAGTGTGGTCATGGGGCCCGGCAGCCGGGGCAAAGCCGCTCCCCGCAGAGCCAACCCCCTGCGGGGAACGTCCTTCTGCGCCCAGCCGGCCCCTTATGGCAGATTACAGCTTGTCGACCGGGGTCTTGGTGCGGTCAGCGTTGTAGACATAGAAGCCCTTGCCGGTCTTGCAGCCCAGGTTGCCGCCGCGGACCATCTTCCGCAGCAGCGGGCAGGCACGGTACTTCGAGTCGCCGGTCTCCTTGTACAGCACGTCCATGATGGCCAGGCAGATGTCCAGGCCGACAAAGTCGCCCAGCTCCAGGGGACCCATGGGGTGGTTGGCGCCCAGCTTCATGGCGGCGTCGATGCCCTCGATGTCGGACACGCCCTCCATCTTGATGAAGGCGGCCTCGTTGATCATGGGGATCAGGATGCGGTTGACCACGAAGCCGGCGGCCTCGTTGACCTGGACCGGCTGCTTGCCGATGGCCACCGAGATCCCCTTGATCTTCTCAACGGTCTCCACGGGGGTGTTGCCGCCGGCGATGACCTCGATCAGCTTCATGCGGTCGGCGGGGTTGAAGAAGTGCATACCCACCAGCGGGCGGCTCAGGCCCTTGCCGATCTCGGTGATGGACAGGGACGAAGTGTTGGAAGCAAAGATGCACTCGGGCTTGCAGATCTTGTCCAGCTCAGCGAAGGTGGTCTGCTTGACCTTCATATCCTCGAAGGCAGCCTCCACGATCAGGTCGCAGTCTGCGCACAGATCTTCCTTGACGCCCGGGGTGATGGCGGCGCAGATCTCGTCGGCCTTGGCCTTGGTCATCTTGCCCTTGGCCACCAGACGGTCGTAGCCCTTGGCGATCTTGGCCTTGCCGTTCTCAGCCCACTCCTGCTTGACGTCGCACAGAGCAACGGTGTTGCCCTCGACCTGAGCGAATGCCTTTGCGATGCCCTGGCCCATGGTGCCAGCGCCGATAACGCCGATTTTCATAGCAGTATCTCCTTTGTATTGTCAGCAGATGTTTTTATGATAACTCAGTTGTTGGTAAAGACGGGTTTGGGCTTGGGTTTCTCGCGGGAGAGGAAGCAGGCCATGCCCTCCACCTGGTCGTGGGTCTCGAAGCAGTCGCCGAACAGCTTCTCCTCCACCTCCACAGCCTTCTCGATGGGCAGGGAGATGCCCTCGTTCATCGCCTTCTTGCAGTTGCGGACGGCGATGGGGGCGTTCCTGGCGATCTTGACGGCCAGCTTGAGGGCGTTGTCCATCAGCTCGGCCTGGGGATACACCGCGTTGACCAGGCCGATGCGCAGGGCCTCGTCGGCCTTGATGTTCAAAGCCGAGTAGACCAGCTGCTTGGCCATGCCCAGGCCCACCAGACGGGCCAGGCGCTGGGTGCCGCCAAAGCCCGGGGTGATGCCCAGGCCCACTTCGGGCTGGCCAAAGACGGCGTTGTCGGAGCAGATGCGGATGTCGCAGCTCATGGCCAGCTCGTTGCCGCCGCCCAGCGCAAAGCCGTTGACGGCCGCGATGACGGGGATGGGGAAGCTCTCGATCATCAGGAAGATGTCGTTGCCCAACTTGCCGAAAGCCTCGCCCTCGGCCTTGGTCATGGTGCTCATCGAGCCAATGTCCGCGCCGGCCACGAAGCTCTTGTCCCCCTCGCCGGTCAGGACGATGCAGCGGATGGTGTTCTGGTCCACGGCCTCGAAGGCGGCCTTCAGGTCGGCCAGGACTTCGGGGTTCAGTGCGTTCAGTGCCTTGGGGCGGTCGATGGTGATGATCTCGACAGCGCCCTGCACTTCAGTCTTTACAAAAGCCATAGTGTTTCCTTTCACCAGTTGGGCGCATACCGGCGCAGGCAGCCCCTGCGCCGGCGCGCGTCCACATCAAATCTTGGTATCAGGCAGTCAATTTCAGTCCATCTCCACGATGGTGGCGCAGCCCATGCCGCCGCCGATGCACAGGGTGGCCAGGCCCTTCTTGGCGCCGCGGTGCTTCATGGCGTACAGCAGGGTGACCAGGATGCGGGCGCCGGAAGCGCCGACGGGGTGGCCCAGAGCGATGGCGCCGCCGTTGACGTTGACCTTGTCCATGTCGAACTCCAGGTCATGCGCCACAGCCAGGGACTGGGCGGCGAAAGCCTCGTTGGCCTCGATCAGGTCCATGTCCGCCACGGTCAGGCCGGTCTTGGCCATGACCTTGCGGGTGGCAGCCACGGGGCCCACGCCCATGATGGAGGGATCGACGCCGCCCAGAGCGCCGGCCACCCAGGTAGCCATCGGGGTGATGCCCAGCTCCTTGGCCTTGTCCTCGCTCATGATGACCAGAGCGGCGGCGCCGTCATTGATGGCGGAGGCGTTGCCGGCGGTGACCTTGCCGTCCTTCTTGAAGGAGGGCTTCAGCTTGGCCAGCACTTCGGGAGCGCTCAGACGAGGGCCTTCATCGGTGTCGAACACGATGTCGCCCTTCTTGTTGTGGATGGTGACGGGGACGATCTCGTCCTTGAATGCGCCGTTCTTGATGGCCTCGGCAGCCTTGACCTGGCTGTTATAAGCGAACATATCCAGGTCCTCGCGGCTCAGGTTCCACTGGTCGGCCACGTTCTCAGCGGTGATGCCCATGTGGTAGTTGTTGAACACATCCCACAGAGCGTCGTTGACCATGGTGTCCACCAGCTCGCTCTTGCCCATGGGGTAGCCCATGCGGTAGCCGTAGCGGCCCTTCATCATGGCGAAGGGGGCCATATCCATGTTCTCGGTGCCGCCTGCGACCACGATGTCGGCGTCGCCGGCCTCGATCATCTGGGCAGCCATGTTCACGCAGTTCAGGCCGGAGCCGCACACCACGTTGACGGTGACGGCGGGCACCTCGACCGGCAGGCCGGCCTTGATGGAAGCCTGGCGGGCGACGTTCTGGCCCAGGCCGGCCTGGATGACGCAGCCCATATAGACGTGATCGACCTGCTCGGGCTTGATGCCGGCGCGGTTGATGGCCTCCTTGATGACGATGGCGCCCAGGTCAGCGGCCGGGGTGGTGGACAGGGTGCCGCCAAACTTGCCGATGGCGGTGCGGCAGGCAGATGCAATGACGATCTTCTTCATGTTGTTAGCCTCCTGTTTTCCGTAAGAATTGGTGTGGACAGACGATGGTTTGTGTATTCCTGCATAAACCTTCTATCAAAAACCCTTCGGGCATCACCCGCAGGGACTTTTGCTTGTTTCCAGCAGCGGGGCGGCGTTCAGCGCCTCATATTTTGCCCGCACTGCTTTTTCCACGTTGGGGGTGACGAATTTGCTGATGTCGCTGCCGTAGCGGGCAGCCTCCTTGACCACGGTCGAGGACAGGTAGCTCCAGCGGATGCTGGTGGCCAGGAACACCGTCTCGATGCCGGGCATCAGGGCGTGGTTGGTCTGCGCCAGCTGGATCTCGTTCTCAAAATCGGTGACGGCCCGCAGCCCCCGCACCATGACGGTGGCGTGGCGCTTGCGCGCAAAATCGACGGTCAGGCCGTCGAAGCTCTCCACCGTGACGTTGGGGATGTCCTTGCAGCACTCCTGCAGCAGGGCCACCCGCTCTTCGATGGTGAACAGCGGGTGCTTGGCGCTGTTGATCAGCACCGCCACGATCAGGTGGTCGTTGATCTTGGCCGCCCGCTTGATGATATCCAGATGCCCCCGGGTCACCGGGTCGAACGACCCGGGGTAAATGGCGATGGCCATGGAAACTGCCTCCCTGTCTTGGGCAAGGGCCGGCATGGCGCGGCCCCCCGGTCCCGTGTAAATGAGCCATGTCGTTATTTTTCTAACGACCTTTGGGCCAAGGCGGCGTCCCGCGCCTCCTGACGTTTCTAGTAAAGCATATTGTCAAAAGTTTATCAAGTGGTTTTGTGCAAATTTTCCGCCTCTTTGCTCCCAAACAATTTGAAACAATCTCTCGTCTTTTTGTGGATATTGTCAGGAGACATCATCGCTGCGTGCTTTTTGCACCGGCCCCGCCCCGCGCCCGCGGAGGGGCGTGCTTTCGGGGCGCTTGCGCCGATTGTACCAGCCGGATGTGTTGGATGGGTGTGCAGAGTATGTACAGCTTTTTAACTCTCCCCCGCCCGCCGGGCCGGGCACAGAGCGTGCGCTTTCCTATTTACATAGGCGGCCGCTGCCGGGAACCGCTCCCGCCGCGCCCTCTTGACCCACGGGACAGACCGTGTTATTATTTTAACATACGAGAGGGGTGTCCCTCCTTTTGCACTGTTAAAAGAAACATAAACGAGGTGCTGTACCATGAATTTTGAGGACCTGATCGCAAAAGTAAAATCCTGCGGCAAGCAGAAGCTGGCCGTGGCCGCCGCTGAGGACGACGCCGTTCTGGAAGCCGTTGACGCGGCCCGCAAGCAGGGCATCGCGGACGCCATCCTGGTGGGCGACGAAGCCGCCATCCGCAAGATCGCCGCGGAGCTTTCCATCGACCTGTCCGGCTACGAGATCATCAACGAGCCCGACAAGGTCAAGGCTTCGCTGACCGCCGTCAAGCTGGCCCACGACGGCGTCGCCAATATGTACATGAAGGGCCTGCTGGACACCAAGACCTTCCTGAAAAGCGTGCTGGACAAGGAAGTGGGCCTGCGCACCGGCAAGACCCTGTCCCATGTGGCCGTGTTTGAGGTCAAGGGCATCGAGCAGCTGCTGTTCCTGAGCGACGTGGCCTTTGTGACCTACCCCACCCTGGAGGACAAGGTCCATATCATCGAGAACACCGTGGCCGTGGCCCATGCCTGCGGCGTGGAATGCCCCAAGGTCGCGCCGCTGGCCGCCGTCGAAGTGGTCAACCCCAAAATGCCCTGCACCGTGGACGCGGACGAGCTGCGCAAGATGAACGCAGAGGGCAAGATCACCGGCTGCGTGGTGGACGGCCCCCTGTCCATGGACATCGCCATCGACCCCGAGGCAGCCCAGCACAAGGGCGCCCAGGACCGCCCCGCCGCCGGCCACGCCGACATCCTGCTGTTCCCCGACATTCAGGCCGGCAACCTGGTCTACAAGACCCTGGTCCACACCGCCGAGTGCAAGAACGGCTGCATCCTGACCGGCACCCGCGTGCCCGCCATCCTGACCAGCCGCTCCGATTCCTTCCAGACCAAGGTTAACTCCATCGCGCTGGCCGCCGTTGTGGCCGCCGGCCTGCAGGCTGAATAATCAAAAAGGAGACGAGATAGTATGTCGATCAAAACGCTGGTCATCAATCCCGGCTCGACCTCCACGAAGGTGGGCGTGTTCGAGGATGAAACGCTGCTGTTTGAGGAGACCCTGCGCCATCCCACCGAGGAGATCGCCAAATATGCAAGCGTCATCGACCAGAAGGATTTCCGCAAGGAGATCATTCTGGACTTCCTGAAAGAGAAAAACTGCGACCCCAAGAGCCTGGACGTGATCGTCGGCCGCGGCGGCCTGCTCAAGCCCATCCCCGGCGGCACCTATACCGTCAGCGACGCCCTGCTGGCCGACCTGGTCAAGGGCGTGCAGGGCCAGCACGCCTCCAACCTGGGCGGCATCCTGGCCCGGGAGATCGGGGACAAGCTGGGCGTGCCCAGCTACATCGTGGACCCTGTGGTGGTGGATGAGCTGACCGACAAGGCCCGGCTGTCCGGCATGCCGGAGCTGCCCCGCCGCTCCATCTTCCACGCCCTGAACCAGAAGGCGGTGGCCCGCCGCTACGCCAAGGAGCACGGCACCCGCTACGAGGACCTGAACCTCATCGTCATCCACATGGGCGGCGGCGTTTCGGTGGGTGCCCACGACCACGGCAAGGTGGTGGACGTGAACAACATCCTGGACGGCGAGGGCTGCTTCAGCCCCGAGCGCAGCGGCACCGTGCCGGTGGGCGACCTGGTCAAGATGTGCTTCTCCGGCAAGTATACCCAGCAGGAGATCTACAAAAAGATCTGCGGCAACGGCGGCTTCAACGCCTACCTGCACACCAACGACGCCCGTGTGGTGGAAAAGATGGTCAAGGAGGGCAGCACCGAGGCCAAGCTGGTGCAGGACGCCTTCTACTACCAGATCGCCAAGGATGCCGGCGCCATGGCCGCCGTGCTGTGCGGCAAGGTCGATCAGATCATCCTGACCGGCGGCATCGCCTACGACCCCTACACCCTCGAGGTGCTGCAGAAGTACCTGGGCTTTATCGCGCCCATCACCGTCTACCCCGGCGAGGACGAGCTGCTGGCCCTGTGCCAGGGCGCGCTGCGCGTCGTCACCGGCGAGGAAAAAGCAAAAGAATACTAAAAACGTATCCCAGCCCGGAGAGCTGGACTGCTCCGGGCTGGGGCTGTTGAAAAAGTCCCGTCCAGCCGACATGTGCGGATGGACGGGACACAACCAGGGAAATTTGGCGCTGAGAGTGTGCGAGGCCGCAAGGCCGAGTGCGCGGTTCAGCGCCAAATTTTGTCCCCAGGGGAATATTAGGGGGAAGGAATTTCTGTCGCGCGACTGCGCGCAGAAATGGGTTCCCCCTAAAGCGTGGCGCAAAAGCGCCACGCTAAAGCTCTCCGGGCTTTTTGTTTTGACAGCCGCTCTCCGGTACGGTATACTAAAGCCATCAACCCCCTGAACGGGGCGAAACGGAGACGAGGAATCCCATGCGCTATGTATTTTTGCTGAACCCTGCCGCCGGCCGGCAGGACTGTACCGAGCGGCTGCGCCTGCAGGCGGAGGGCGCGCTGCGCCGGGCCGGCGTGCCCCAGGCGGACTGGACCATCTGCCGCACCGAATACCGGGGCCACGCCCGCGCCCTGGCCGAGGCAGCCGCCCGGGAGGGCAGCCCGGTCCGCATCTTTGCGGCCGGCGGGGACGGCACCTTCAATGAGGCGCTGACCGGCGCCCGCCCGTATCCCAACGCCGCCGTGGGCTGCATCCCCACCGGCAGCGGCAACGACTTTCTGCGCACCTTTGGCACAAAGGCTGAATTCCTGGACCTGGACGCCCAGCTGGCCGGCGGCGTCATTTCCATCGACCTGATGGAGACGGGGTTGGGGCTGTCCGCGTCGGTCTGCGCGGCAGGGCTGGACGCCCAGGTGGCGGCCGGGGCGGCCTGCTACCGGCACAATCCCCTGTTCCACGGGGAAGCGGCCTACCTGCTCTCGGCCGGGCGGGAAATCTGCGGCCCCCTCGGGCGGCGGGCGCGCTTTACGGTGGACGGCGAGACCTTTGAGGCCGACATCCTGATGTGCGCAGCCTGCAACACCCGGGACTACGGCGGCGGCTTCCGGGCCGCGCCCGCCGCCCAGCCCGACGACGGCCTGATCGACCTGGTGGTGGTGCGCAGGATGAGCCGCTTCACCCTGCTGCGGCTGCTGAACCTCTACAAGCAGGGCCGCCACTTCGCGGGCGGGCAGCTGGCCCCCGGCCTGGCGCGCTACCTGATCTACCGGCGGGCCCGCGAGATCACCGTCGAGCTGACCGACGGCCGCGGCCCCATCACAGCGACAGCCGACGGCGAGTGCGCACAGGTGTCCCGGCTGGACATCCGGCTGCTTCCCGGGGCCGCCCGCGTGGTCCTGCCGGCTTCGGCCTGCCGCAGGCGGCAGACGGAAAGCTGCCCGGCAAATATTTGAAACAGGCGGTCCTGCGTTGGAAAGCGTCCGGCGCGGGGCCGCTTCTCTGTTTTTAACAGAAACTTAACAAAAAAATGTACAAAAGGTCTTGATTTTTCCTGCCAAGATGAGTAAAATACTCTTAGCACTCAGAGAAACGGAGTGCTAAACAAGAATCGTCCCCGATCCGGCGGTTCCCATAACCTTGTTGCAATCGCATTTTAAAATACTAGGAGGGCAAGAATTATGAAGATTATTCCTCTTGCAGACCGTGTTGTCATCAAGACTGTTGAGGCCGAGGAGACCACCAAGAGCGGCATCATCCTGACCGGCAGCGCCAAGGAGAAGCCCCAGGTGGCCGAAGTCCTGGCCGTTGGCCCCGGCGGCATGGTGGACGGCAAAGAAGTCACCATGACCGTGAAGGTCGGCGATAAGGTGCTGACCAGCAAGTACTCGGGCACCGACGTCAAGGTGGACGGCGAGGAATGCACCATCGTGCGCCAGAGCGACATCCTGGCCATCGTGGAAGAGTAAGCAGCCCTCCCCGAGCAGGACCGGACCATCCCGCGGCAGGCAAACCGCCGCATGTATAGCAGGAAAAGGAGAGATACCTTATGGCAAAACAGATCAAACAGGGCGAGGACGCCCGCAAGGCACTTTGCGCCGGCATTGATACGCTGGCCGACACCGTCAAGATCACCCTGGGCCCCAAGGGCCGCAACGTCGTGCTGGACAAGAAGTACGGCGCACCCGTCATCACCAACGACGGCGTGACCATCGCCAAGGAGATCGAGCTGAAGGACCCGTTTGAGAACATGGGCGCCCAGCTGGTGAAGGAAGTTGCCACCAAGACCAACGACGCCGCAGGCGACGGCACCACCACTGCCACCGTCCTGGCACAGGCCATGGTCAACGAGGGCATGAAGAACGTGGCCGCCGGCGCCAACCCCATGGACATCCGCCGCGGCATGAGCAAGGCTGTCGCCGCTGCTGTGGAGGCCATCAAGAGCCACAGCCAGAAGATCAAGGACAGCAACGACATCGCCCGCGTGGGCACCATCTCGGCGGGCGACCCTGAGATCGGCCGCCTGATCGCCGAGGCCATGGAGAAGGTCACCTCCGACGGCGTCATCACCATCGAGGAGAACAAGGCCACCGCTGAGACCTACAGCGAGATCGTGGAAGGTATGCAGTTCGACCGCGGCTACCTGAGCCCCTATATGGTCACCGACACCGACAAGATGGAGGCTGTGCTGGACGACGCCGTCGTCCTGATCACCGACAAGAAGATCAGCGTCATCCAGGACCTGCTGCCCCTGCTGGAGCAGATCGTCCAGAACGGCATGAAGCTGCTCATCATCGCGGAGGACATCGAGGGCGAGGCCCTGTCCACCCTGATCGTCAACCGCCTGCGCGGCACCTTCACCGTGGTGGCTGTCAAGGCCCCCGGCTTCGGCGACCGCCGCAAGGAGATGCTGCAGGACATCGCCACCCTGACCGGCGGCACGGTCATCTCCTCTGACCTGGGCTACGAGCTGAAGGACGCCACCCTGCAGATGCTGGGCCGCGCCCGCCAGGTCAAGGTGACCAAGGAGAACACCACCATCGTGGGCGGCTACGGCGACAAGGAAGCCATCCACGGCCGCGTGGCCCAGATCCGCAACCAGATCGAGGCCGCTACCAGCGATTTCGACCGCGAGAAGCTGCAGGAGCGCCTGGCCAAGCTGGCCGGCGGCGTGGCTGTCATCAAGGTCGGCGCTGCCACCGAGGTGGAGATGAAGGACAAGAAGCTGCGCATCGAGGATGCCCTGAACGCCACCAAGGCTGCCGTGGAGGAAGGCGTCGTCGCCGGCGGCGGCACCGCCCCCATCAACGCCATCCCCGCAGTCAAGGCCCTGTGCGACACCCTGGAGGGTGACGAGCGCACCGGCGGCCGCATCGTCCTGAAGGCCCTGGAGGCTCCCCTGCGCCAGATCGCCGAGAACGCCGGCCTGGAGGGCAGCGTCATCATCGACAAGATCGTCTCGGCCGGCAAGCCCAACTACGGCTACGACGCCCAGAAGGAAGTCTTTGTGGACGACATGATCGTTGCCGGCATCGTCGACCCCACCAAGGTCACCCGCTCCGCTCTGGAGAACGCGGCCTCTGTGGCTGAGATGGTGCTGACCACCGAGAGCCTGGTGGCCGACCTGCCCGAGCCTCCCGCTCCCGCAGCAGCTCCCGCCGGCGGCGAGATGTACTAAGCCTCTCCCCTGCGCTTAAGTAAAAACTGACCGGCCCCGCGCTTCCAAGGAGGTGCGGGGCCGGTTTTTTGTGCTTATTCGTGGAGATAAGGGGCCAGCAGCTTTTCCACAAAAGTGCGGGTCAGCTCGTAGACCGAGAAGCCTGGGTAATCCAGATGCGCCAGGCGCATGGCCTCCCGCTGCTTGTCCGTCGCCGAGGTGTAAGGGTAGATGCCGAACATGAACGGCAGGAACAGGTACAGGAAACTCTGGGCGTCCTGCTCCGACATCTGGGGGAAGAACCTGCGCAGGCAGCCCGCCAGCGCCCGGATCGCCCCATAGTACGCCTTTTTGAAGGCCACCAGGTTTTCCAGCCGGGTGTTGGCCTCCATATCGTACAGGTTCATGGCCATCAGTTTCAGCAGGCGGGAACGGCGCTCGAGGGTGCGGGCCAGCGCGCTGGCAAATTCCTCCGCCGTCAGCGGCTCCTCCCGGGCGGCCAGGGCGTTCAGGTCCGCGGTCCATGCTTCATATTCCCGCTGGGTCAGGGCCAGGAAGATCTCCTCCCGGGTCTCGAAGTAATTGTAGATCGAAGTGCGTGTAAAAGACGTCCGCTGCCCGATCTCCTTGAGGGTGATGTCCCGGAAGCTCATCGTCTCATACAGCTCCGCGCAGGCGTTGACGATCTCGTCCCTGCGGGCCTGAGCCTGTTCTTCAGAGCTTTTTGGCACAGTGTAAGCCTCCTTTCCGAGTGGCTCTTGGTAGCATTATAGCCCAACCCCCGCCAAGTGTCAAACCATCCATAACAAAAGCGGCCGGAAGGCGTTTGTCTCCGGCCTCACAGCGCATTTTTTGCGCGCAAGATCAGAATTCGATCAGTTCGTACTCGCGGGTGCCGTAGCCAAGCTCGGCGGCGGCTTCGATGGTGTGGATACCGTTGCGGCTGTTCACCCGCTCCATGAAGTGCTCCTTGCCGGGGTCGTCCGACTGCATCACCAGGTCGATGCAGGCCTGGTCGATGGCCACAGGGTCCAGCGACGCCAGGATGCCGATGTCCTTCATGCAGGGGTCCTCGGCCACGGCGCAGCAGTCACAGTCCACCGACAGGTTCTTCATCACGTTGATAAAGGCGATCTTGCCCTGGAAGTGCTCCACCACGCTCATGGCGGCGTCGGCCATGGCCTCAGGGAACACCACGCTGCTGGCGTGCTGCTGCCAGGTCTCATAGCGGTCGTCGGTCCGGCCGCCGGAGTGGATCAGGGCCTTGCCCGCCCGGGAGGCGCAGCCGATGGACAGCTGTTTGAGGGCCCCGCCGTAGCCGCCCATGGGGTGGCCCTTGAAGTGGGCCAGCACCAGCATGGAGTCATAATTGACGATGTCCTTGCCGACGAGGTTCTGCTTCAGGATCTTGCCGTTGGGGATGGGCCAGACCAGGTCCGGGCCTTCCGCGTCCAGCAGGTCCACCGTAAAGAACTTGGTCCAGCGGTGTTCCTCCAGCAGCTTGCGGTGGGACTCAGTGTTGTCCCGCACGCCGCCCGAGGCGTCGCCGTAGGCGGTGTTGCACTCCACGATGGTACCGTGCACTTCTTCCACCATGGGCTGCCAGAACTCGGGGTGAAGGTAGTTCTGGTTGCCCTTCTCCCCCGAGTGGACCTTGACGGCCACCTTGCCAGGCAGCTGAATGCCCAGCTTGTGATACGCCTCCACCACCTTTTCAGGGGTCAGGTCGCGGGTAAAATAAACCTTTGCTTTCATGCTGCATTCCTCGCTTTCCTGCGCGGCAGGGTGCGCCGCGTGTCTCTGCGTTTACTATAGCACCATTTTGACACAATGTCAATATTCAACCGGCACGCCTCCCCTGTTTTTTGCAGCGGCCCCGCCTCCTTTACACCGGCCGGTTTATTGCGCGGGCAATGTCTGCTTCGGTGGATGGGCTGGTCCATTTGCCAAATACCTGGGATGTTTTGGTTTCGATATACCCCATATCCCGGAAGCCGAGCTTTTTCAGCAAAGCCATGCTTGCTTCATTTTCCGGTTCTGTGAAACAGATAAACTCCTTTTCCGGCCAGCGCGCATGAAGCCATTCGATCAGCGCCGTCAGCGCTTCAAAGGCATAGCCCTTCCGGTGGTGCTTGTAAGAAACGGTGTATCCCAGCGAGACGACGCCGTCACTGGGCATGACTACGATCTCCCCCACCATTTCGTCCGTATCTTTCAGCGCTGCCGCGAGCAGGCAGGGCGCATCTGCCGACAGCACATCTCCCTGACGGCGCGCTGTCAGCGCAAGGATGCCGTTATAGTCCTTTGTCTGGCCCCGCTGGTAACGGGCGCAGAGTTCATTGTTTCGGTAGTCGTACATTACGTCCGCATCCTTTTCCGTCACATTCCGCAGGCGCAGGCGCTTCGTCTCGATCCATGTCATGCTTTATTTCCCTCCTGTAGTAAGCTGCGTCGAACCAGGGTTATAGTCCCCCGCGGCTTGTTTGGACTCAGTATAACAGAAACCGGCTACTTTGTCAGGCCCGTTCTTCACCTGCACGGCAGGCATATCCTGAAACCCTGTGAAATCAATAACACAAAACCGCCGGATTTGTCCCTTCTGTCAATGGATTTTTGCCCCAAAAGCGGCTATACTTAAGCCAATAAGTGAAACCGTTATTATTTTCAAAATCCTGCCGGGCAGCGTCTCTTTTGTTTAACAAATGCCAAAAGTAGCCCGGCCGATCTGCGAACCGGAGGATACTGCTGTATGAATGCACTGCACCGCGATTTGAAGCACCTGGTCCCCCTGGTGGAGGGGCTTGGGGCGGCCCAGGCAGCCGCCGACCCTCACCGCCAGCGGCTGCACATCCAGCCGCCGGTGGGCTGGCTCAACGACCCCAACGGCCTGTGCAAGGTGGGCGACACCTACCACGTGTTCTACCAGTACGGCCCCTTTGACCCCACCAGCGGGGTCAAGCACTGGGGGCACGTCACCAGCACCGACCTGCTCCACTGGCAGCGCCAGCCCGTGGCCCTCTACCCCGACGAGCCCTTCGACTGCCACGGCGCTTATTCCGGCTCGGCCCTGTACGAGGACGGGTTGCTCTGGCTGTTCTACACCGGCAACGTCAAGCTGCCCGGCGACTACGACCACATCACCGCCGGCCGGGAAAACAATCTCTGCCTGGCCACCAGCCGCGACTGCATCACCATCGACACCAAGGAATGCCTGCTGCACACCGCAGAGTATCCCGCAGGCCTCTCCTGCCATGTGCGGGACCCCAAGGTCTGGCTGCAGGACGGCACCTACTACATGGTGCTGGGCGCCCGCACCCTCGAGGACCGGGGCGAGGTGCTGGTCTTTGCCAGCGAGGACAAGCGCCAGTGGCGGCACATCAACACCATCACCACCCCCGAGCCTTTCGGCTATATGTGGGAGTGCCCCGACCTTTTTGAGCTGGACGGCCAGTGGTTTTTGCTGGTGTCGCCCCAGGGCATCCCCTGCCAGAACGTGTACGGCTGCGGCTACTTCCCCCTGTACGGGGATTTCCGGGGCGCGTGCACCCTGGGTGAATACCGTCCCCTGGACGGCGGCTTCGACTATTACGCCCCCCAGAGCTTCACCGACGGGGACCGCCGGCTGCAGTTCGGCTGGATGGGGATGCCCGACGCCCCCTACACCAATCCCACCCTCGCCTACGGCTGGCAGAACTGCCTGACCTTCCCCCGGCAGCTCCGCCGGGAAGGCGATATCCTGCTGCAGTCCCCTGCCGGCGAGCTCAAAGCCCTGCGGGGCGCGCCCGCCGCGCTGGCCGCGGACGTCAAGATGGAGGTCTCCCCCTGCTTTGAGCTGGCCGCCGCGCCCGAGGGCAGCTTCTCCCTGACGGTGGCGGAGGGGCTGACCTTCTCCTACGACGAAGCCAGCCGGACCGCCCTTCTCCGCTTCACGGACCCCGCCGCCGGCGCAGGACGGGACCAGCGCACCCTGACCCTGGACGCGCCCTGCCGCTCGGTGCAGGTGCTGGGCGACGCTTCCAGCCTGGAGATTTTCCTCAATGAGGGCGCGGCGGTCTTTACCACCCGCTATTACCCCCAGCCCGGCCCGGTCTCCCTCCGCCTCGAGGGCGCGTCCGGCACCGTCTGGCCCCTCTCCCTCTGATAGAATCACAACTGAGAGCCCGGCGTCCCTTTTGGAGACGCCGGGCTCTGGTTTTTGCTTTGCCTTAACGCGGCAGGGCGCGTCATTCAAAGGCGACGCCGTCCTGTGCAGGCAGGCGGCGGTAGAGGGTCAGCCACATGGTGATGAAGCAGGCCAGGCCGCCAACGGCGTTGGAGATCGGCTCGGCCCAAAAGACGCCGGACACGCCCAGACCCAGCCGGGGCAGCAGGACGGTGAGGGGCGCGACGATGACCGCCTTGCGCAGCAAAGAGAAAAAGACGGCCCGTTTGGGGCAGCGCAGCGACGTGAAGCAGGACTGCCCCACAAACTGGAAGGCCATAAAGAAAAAGCCGAAGAAATACTGTTTCAGGGCCACCTGCCCGGCCGCCAGCGTCGCGGGGTCACTGGTAAAGATGGACACCAGCAGATGGGGCATCGCGATCACGGCCGCCCAGGCCGCCACCGTGTACCCTGCGCCCAGCAGGGCGGTGAAGCGGATGCCCTCCCGCACACGGCTGTACCGCTGCGCGCCGAAATTGTAGCTCAGCACCGGCTGGGCGCCGCTGGTGATGCCGTTGACCGGCAGGGACAAAATCTCCCGCACCGAGTTGAGGATGGTCATGACGCCGACGTAGAGGTCGCCGCCCCAGACCCGCAGCGTGGCATTGCAGACCACCTGCACCAGGCAGTTGGTCGCCGCCATGATGAAGCCCGACATGCCCAGCCCCAGGATATCCCGCACCAGGGGCAGCCGGAGCCGCAGGTTCTGCCGACGGATGCGGCAGCTGATCCTGGGGCCGGCAAAAAAGAGCAGCACCCAGATCATCGAGGCCAGCTGGCTGATGACGGTGGCGATGGCCGCGCCCTGCACCCCCATCCCGAACACAAAGATGAACAGAGGGTCCAGCACCAGATTCAGCGCCGCGCCCAGCAGGGTGGTGCCCATCCCGATCCGGGGATGGCCCAGCGCGTTGATGAAGCCGTTCAGGCCGGTGGCCAGCATGGTGCAGGGAGTGCCCAGCAGATAAATTTTGAGGTAGGCGTCGGCGTAGCCATAGGAGGCGTCGCTGGCCCCGAACAGGTAGAGCACCGGCCGCCGGAACAGATAGCACAGCGCCATCAGCACCACGGCGTTGACCGTCAGCAGGGTGACGACCTGCCCCAAGATCCGCTCGGCCCGCTGGTCATCCTGTGCGCCGCGGGCAATGGCAAACAGCGGCGCGCCGCCGTTGCCGTACAGATAGGTGAAGGCCGAGATCAAAGTGGTCAGCGGGAAAGCAAGGCCGATGCCGGTCAGGGCCATCGCGCCCACATCCGGCAGGTGGCCGATGTAGATGCGGTCCACCACGTTGTACAAAAGCTGGACCATCTGGGCCACCGTCAGCGGCACCGCCTGGGCCACGATGCTGCGCCAGACCTTCCCCTTTGTGAAATCGCTGCTGTTTTTTGCTTCCATTCTCGCTTGTTTCCTTTCTTTCCGCACAGTTTTCTCTTATTGTAGCACGGCTGCGGTCCGGGTGCAAACCATGCCGCCCCGGCAAAAGGTTTCCGCGCGGCCGCAGGGCACAGAAAAACCGGCAGCGTCTTTCCGAAACGCCGCCGGTTTGCTTATTTGGGTCACTGCTGGCCGGATGCGCCTTTCAGCCTGGCAAAAGACTCGGCGCTGATGGCGTGTCCCAGACGGCAGGCGTCAGCTTCCGCCGTTGCAGGGTCGATCCCCAGCGCGAGCAGGCGCTCGGCAAAAAAGCGGCGCCGCTCATCGATCCGCTCTGCCGCCGCCCGGCCGCTGTCGGTCAGGCACAGCAGCCGCCCATCCACCTCCAGAAAGCCGCCCGCCTGCAAAAGGTGGATGGCGCGGCTCACGCTGGGTTTCGAGCGGTCCAGGTGTCTGACCACGTCGATGGAGCGCACCGCGCCGTTTTTCTTTTGGAGGACCAAAATCGCCTCCAGGTAATCCTCACCGGATGCGCGAAGTTCCATGGTTCTTTTCTCTCCCCTTTCGTCTTTCCCTCGCATGGCGCGTTTACAGGTGCAGGGCGAACGCCAGGAACGCGCGGATCTTTTCCAGTTTTTCCTCCCGCGTCAGGCCGTCATTCTGCAAAGCGCCCAGCTGGCCATACACGCAGAACACCGCGGCCGTATGCGGGTCGCCGAACGACACTTCCCCCCGGTCACGGGCCCTTTGCAGGATGCGCTCCGCCAGAGGGACCAGTTTTTCGCACAGTTTGAGGGAGAGCAGAACGTGGAACTTCGCATTTTCAGCCCCGTGAAACAGGGCGTAATAGCGCGAGTCCCGGTCCTCTATGGTGGCCGGCATCTCCTCGATGATCTGGCGCAGTGGCTTGTCGGTCTCCTTTTCGTATTGCGCAAATGGTTCGGCCAGCAGGCTGGCGTACTGTTCGATCACGCTGTCAAACAGCGCCTCTTTGGACGGGAAATACCGGTAGCACAGCCCCTGCGCCACGCCGATGGCTTTGGCAATGTCGGCGATCGACGTTTTTTCGTATCCCTTTTCCCCAAATATCTGCAGGGCGGCGTCCAAAATTTCCTGCCGGCGCACCTCCGGCTCCTTGGTGATCCGCATCCGCTTCACGCTCCTTTCCTGCCCGAGGCGATGCAGGCGGTGAGGCCGGCCCGCTCCCAGGTCACATCGTGAAAATACTCCGCCAGCAGGGCGGTCAGTTCTTTTCGGGAATAGATCTTCACATCGCCTGTTTTGCTGTGGCGCATATAAACGTTCATGATGGCGCGGCCCACAGGCGGCTGCCAGCAGTCGCCCAGCAGGAAGGTTCCTCCCGGCCGCAAGACCCTAAAAACCTCCCCCAGGACCTTTTCCGGCGCGGGATAGTGGTGAAACGAATCGTTGCAGTACACCACGTCAAACATACCGTCCGGGTAAGGCAGGCGCTCACTGTCCCCGACTGTCAGCGCCGCCCTGCCCTGCAGTTTTGCCCGGGCCACTGACAGCATTTCTTCCGACAGGTCCAGGCCAAACAGCTTTCTGCCGGGGTCCGCCTGCAAAAGCAGGCGCATCATCTCTCCCGTCCCGCAGCCCAGGTCCAGCGCCGTATGAAACGGGATGCGCGCCAGTTTGGCAAGCAGAAGCGGATACAGTGAGCGGGCGTGCTGCCCGCAGGCCCCCTGGTCATAGCCGGCCGCCTGACGGTCAAAGGCAGCTTTCGAATTTTCTTTGATCCGATCCATCGTTCTCCCTCCCTTTCTGCTTTCAGTATAGCACAGAATTCCCGTTTGTCAATGAATAATATTCATTCATCTATAATTTTACGGTAAAACGCTAAACAAAAAGTCCCGTCCAGCCGACATGCGCGGATGGACGGGACACATACAGGGAAATTTGGCGCTGAGAGTGTGCGAGCCGCCTTGCGGCGAGTGCGCGGTTCAGCGCCAAATTTTGTCCCCAGGGGAATATTAGGGGGAAGGAATTTCTGTCGCGCGTATGCGCGCAGAAATGGGTTCCCCCTAAAATCTTACTTACATTTCTTTATCGTACCGGAACCGCCAGTACAGGGCGTATCCGTGGACGAACAGGTAGGCTGCGACCAGCAGCAGGACGGCAGCCAGGTCAATGCCCATCAGGGCAAAGGAGACCATCAGGGCCCCAAAGATGAAGGTCATCATGTCGAAGGCGCGGCCCTTGGCGTGGTTGGCAATGGCGACGTTCCGCTCATCATTTTTGTCGATCTCCATCTGGCGCTGCAGCGCGGGATCGCTCTGCAGGGCACGCTGGGAGATCATCTCCCCCGTCCCGTATCCGAACATCCCGCAGCCCAGGCCGATGCAGACATAACCCAGCGTGCTGCCCAGGTCCGCCCTGACCAGCCAGAAACCCGCGGCCCACAGCACAACGCCCAGGGCGGCAACAACCAGATTGCGATACTTTTTCATAACCAAAACCTCCCTTACATCCGCTTTTCCAGGCGATGGTAGATGACGAGCCCCACGATGTATTGGAAAATCCACAGCACGAACAGTATGAGGATGATCCACGCCGGAGCTTTCAATAGGGCCAGCACAAGGTCCAAAGCCAGCAGCACAAAGAACATGATCTGATTGCTCAGCCAGCCCGCGCGCATCCGCAGCATCTGCTTGCGCTCGTCCACGGCGTCGATGTGAGCCTCCTGCTGTTTGGCTTCATAGGCGTCTTTGCGTGCGGGGCTCTGCCACCAGCAGAGCCTTGCCAGGTGGAAGCCTTCCGCCGCAAACATCCCTGCCCCCATCGCGAAAAGAATGGTGCTGTAATACTCCTCTTTCACCAGGAAACTTGCCGCCAAAAGCACCGCCCCAACGGCCATGGAGATGACAAAAGGCCATTTCTCTTTCATGTGTCTCCCTCCTCGTAAATGAAAATATCCTCGATGGCAAGGCCAAAATACCGGGCGATCTTGAACGCCAGCAGGATGGACGGGTTATACCGCCCGTTTTCCAGCGAGCTGATGGTCTGGCGGGACACCTCCAGCGCGCTGGCCAGTTCTTCCTGCTTGATGCCGCGGGCCTTGCGCAGCTCCTCGAGACGGTTTTTCATGGGCTGCCCCCTTTCTTGTGGTCTTGATGGAAAGTTTCCTTTCCGTGACTCCATCATACCACAGCCGTTCTATAATGTCAAGCGTGCTTTCCATTTTTCCGCAAAAAAGAGGGAGACCTGATGGCCTCCCTCACAGACTGTCAAAAAAGTCCCGTCCAGCCGCGTATGTGCAGGCAGGCGGGACGCTTTGTCTTATTCCGCGTTGATGGCGATCTGCTCCCGCCGCTCTTTCTCGTCCTCCAGCTGGGCGTCCAGATCGGCGTTCATCCGCTTGAGGCGGGACAGCACCCGCTTGATCTGCTTGCGGGTGTCCTTCACCTGCTCCTGGGCCTGGCTGATGTGGTCCAGCACCGCCCAGTCGGTGAACAGGTTGTCAAAAAAGTAATCGGCAAAGCGCATAAAGCCGTCCACCGTCACCTGCAGGTCGGCGTTGATCTCCACATCCGTCAGCTCGGTCTTGAACCGCCGCAGTTCCACCTGCAGCCGCTCGACCTGTTCCTGTGCCTCGTCCAGACGGTCGTACTTGGCCAGATCGACCCCCAGGCCGCCGCCCATCACGTCCCATGTACTCCAGCCCTCGGCGCTGTCCAGGCAGTCCATCACCTCTTCGGTGGTATGGAGGGCCGTTTTGCCGGCGTCAAGGGCTTCTTTCAGCTCCTTTTTGCGCAGACGCATCCCCTCGATGCGGGTCTCGCACTCCATCAGTTCCTGGGCGGCGGGGCCACCGCCCGCTTTCAGCTCCTGCACTTTCCCCGCAAGGGCCTCCTGATAGCGGCGGCCGCAGCCTTCCAGCTGGTCCAGCCGGGCGCGGCAGCGCTGGAGGTCGGCGTCGATGGAAGCCAGTTCCCGGGCCGCCGCGTCCGCTTTGACCCGGGCGGCGTAGGCCTCTTCCCGCTCTTTGTCCAGCTTCTCGTCCATCTTGCCGATGACCTGATAAAAGAACGCCGCCAGACTGCCCCCTTCCAGACGGTCCACGTCGGCCTGTTCGTTCCAGCGGGCCTTTTCCAGCTTTTTCACCTGGGCGGCGACCGTTTCCCGCTGGGCGCACAGCTCTTTGTATTTGGCCTCCGCGCTGTCCTGCTCGGCGACCTGCTGCCAAAGTTCTTTCAATGTGGCGTCGTTCATGGCGAGGCTCCTTTCTTTGATAAGATCAGATCAGCCCGTATTTCTGGTACAGGGCCAGCATCTGGCTGTAGATCATCCTGTTGCCGAGATACTGGCGGTAGGTGGCGGATTTTTCCCTGCCTGCCGCCTTCAGTTTTTCCATCTGTTCCTTTTCGCTGTCCGCCTGTTTCTGCAGGTCGGCCAGCATCGTCTCAAAGGCTTCCAAGCGGTCCATCGTTTTCCTCCTGTCCCTGCGGGTTTTTCTGGTTTCATTCTAACATACTCGCCGGGGAAAAGAAAGAGGCAAAAAATGGCGTACCACTCCCGCAGCACGCTTTCGGCAGAGGCGTTTTTCTGCCGGCTGAAAATACTGCAAATTTTCATTTTTATTTTGACAAAAATATATTGATTTTTGAGCTCATGTTCTGTTATTATTTTGTTCAGATAAAATAAATTTTTTACAGGGAGGAAACAACGATGCCCAGACCCAAAGGCAGCAAAAACAAAGTCCGTATCCCCAAAGGCGGCGCGGTGGATCTCGCGTCCATGATCGCCGAAAAAAACGCGGAGAAGGATCAGCTCAACGAGGAGATTGCCTCGATCCAGGCCAATATCAATGACCTGAAAGCCCAGCTGAAGGAAAAGCGGGCCGCCCTCAAAGCCGCCGACAAGGCCGTTGCCAAGCTGGAAGCCCAAAAGACGGCCGCCGAGGCCAAGGCCGCCCAGCAGGCGCGCCAGGCCGAGATCGACAGCGCCCTGCAGAAACTGATCTCCGACGGCATGAGCGTGGACGAGATCCTGGACAAATTGAAGTGACCCCTTTCCCCAGCGCACCCGGCAAAGCACTGCCCGGGTGCTTTTTTGTTTGCCGCCGGGCGGGCCGAAACGCACCTGCCGCGCAGTTTTGACTTGACTTTTAGGCTCATACCATGTAATATGGTAAGTAATTACATCAGGTCCGCCCTGTGCGGGCCGGAAAGAAAGTTGGTATCTGCATGATCTACGCACTGTTCCTCTTTGCCGTCACCTACGTGCTGATGTTGGCCTTCAGCAAGTACAGGCCGTACATCGCGGTGGGTTCGGCAGCGATCTTCATCGCCACCGGGATGCTGCCCTTTGACCAGATCCTGGGGGCCATCGACTTCAACGTCCTGCTGATGATCGCCGGCACCATGGGCCTGGTCCAGCTGTTCATCGACAGCAAAATGCCCGCCCTCCTGGCCGATCTCATCATGGAGAAGGTCCCCAACGTCCAGATGGCGGCCGTGGCGCTGGCCCTGTTCGCCGGCATCATCTCGGCTTTTGTGGACAACGTGGCCACCGTCCTGATGGTGGCCCCCATCGCTTTGGAGATCTGCAAAAAGCTCAAGACCAATCCCGTGCCCTTCATCATCAGCATCGCGGTGTCCTCTAACCTCCAGGGTGCGGCCACCCTGGTGGGCGACACCACGGCTATCATGCTGGGTTCCTACGCGAACATGAGCTTTCTGGACTTCTTCTTCTACCGCGGCCGGCCCAGCATTTTCTGGGCGGTGGAGCTTGGCGCTGTGGTCTCGGCGCTGATCCTGGCCTTTCTGTTCCGCAAGGAGAAGGGCGCCATCCCCAAGGGCGCAGCCCGCACCAAGGTCACCGATTACGTCCCCACCGTCCTGCTGGTGGGCATGATCGCCCTGCTGATCTCGGCCTCCTTCATCCAGAACAAGCCCGACATCACCAACGGCCTGATCTGCGTCGGCCTGATGGTGGCGGGCATGATCTACACCTTCTTCAAGACCCACGACGCCGCAGCCGTCACCGGCCCCCTCAAGGCCATCGACTTTGAGACCATCGGCCTGCTGTTCGGCCTGTTCCTGGTCATCGGCGGCATCACCAACATGGGCGTGGTGGACGCCGCAGCCGGCCTGCTGGCGCAGATGGGCGGCGGCAACGTCTTTGCCATCTACACCGCCATCGTCTGGGCTTCGGTCCTGTTCTCGGCCTTCATCGACAACATCCCGTATGTTGCCACCATGCTGCCGGTGGTCACCAGCCTGGCGGCCGGCATGGGCATCGACCCCACCGTCCTTTACTTCGGCCTGCTGTCCGGCGCGACTTTGGGCGGCAACTGCACCCCCATCGGCGCTTCGGCCAACATCACCGGCATCGGCATCCTGCGCCGGGACGGCCACGAGGTCAAGACCAGCGACTTCTGCCGCATTGGCATCCCCTTCACCCTGGCCGCCGTCATTCCGGCTTACATCTATCTGTGGCTGATGTACGGCGTATAACTTCTTAAACCAACAGACTAGCGCAGACCCCCGGGGGTCTGCGCTTTTTTGCACCTTCCGTTCCCCCTGCCGTCCAGAGGGATTCCTGCATTGCTCAAACGCACTTGCCTATTTTAAAATTGTATGAACCATGGTATAATACCGGCAATACACAGGAAAGGAGCAGTAGAAATGCGTTTTACACATACGGACGGAGCCAATAAAGATTTTATTCATCTGTGTCATGAACTGGATGATTTTCTGAATGACCTTGTCGGCGGCGAGGCAAATCGGGCTGCGTACATTCCTTATAATCGCCTCGATGATATTCACGATGTGATCATCGCTTACGACGGCAATGTTCCCATTGGGTGCGCCAGCTTCAAGCGGTACGATAACGACTCTGCAGAAGTAAAACGAGTCTTTATCAAACCAGCGTACCGGGGCAGAGGGATTTCCAAAGCTCTGATGGATCTTTTGGAGAAAACGGCCAGGCAACAAGGATACCATTCTTTTGTTTTGGAATCGGGTGAACCTCTGGTCGCAGCCATGGCTCTGTATAGAAAAATAGGATACCAAGTCATTCCAAATTATGGTCAGTACCGGGATATGCCTGACTCTATTTGCATGAGAAAAATACTTTGAAACCTACACAAACAAAAAAGGCGTCCTTTCAGCGAAAGCTGGAAGGACGCCTTCCGTAATTATAGGACTTAAAGAAATGCAGTAATATTAACGATTTACAGGTCGTTAGCAAGAGGTTTTATCCATTTTTCTTTATGATAGAAGTTACTTTATCGAGGCTTACCCCTTCGATATCTTTTGCGTCTAGATTAATGAAAGCAGATCCATTATCAATGTTCCAGCTTTGCAGCACATCTCTTAATTCTTCCCATTTAAATTTCCCTTTAAATAATTTAAGATACAGACGTCCTAAACCTATAGCATGTGCTCTGTCCGCACATCGAATTGCTTCAACCATAAATGATTTGCCAAGCAAAAATAAAAATCTACAAATCGAAATATCTAACGCAGATAACACTATGATTTCAACGCATAAAATTATTATCTTTTGTATATCAAAATTAACTTCTACGCTAGTAAACAAGCAAAGACGCCAGAATACGAATACAAGAAGTGCAAAAATAACGATAAAGGACAGTATATAGCAAACATACGAAATCCTTCGATTTGTTTTTTCCCGCTGATTTAAATTATCTATTGTCTCATCTAGATATTTATAACCTTCTGTTTCTATTGATTCTGTTAATTCTTTTGTTTCTAAATCGTAAGACGCAGCTATCTCCGGAAATGTAGTTAATAAGAATTCCTTTCCTTCATCAGGTGAGAAAATTCGTTTGCAATACTGCTTTGCTTTTTCAATCATTTCCGCAGATAAATTATTATATAAATCAATACCAACCAGGCTAGGAAATGCGGTTTTAGCTCTACTCAAACAGGATAAAGCTTTATCATTTGTTAAAAATGTCTCAGAAAGGAAAACAATTGCAAAGTCATGAAATTCAGGGAGCCAATTGCTACCAATTCTATCTGCAAAGTAAACTATATGCGGCGTGTTTAACTTCCCGATTCTTGGATGTAGGTATTCAGGAATAGCTTTAAAAAATTCTAGTACATTTGGCCAATCAGACTTTGGCGGAGGCGGATCTACAGCACATAAGTATACTAGCCGCATGTAATACACTCCTTTATACATTGGATTCGCATCAAAATCAAGTTGGTAATTATGGCGAAAACAAGTAATTTATTAAATTATTATATATCTAATCCCAGATGTTTTCAATTTGTTTATGAAAAAATATAAAAGGGTGAGCCCTATAAGGACTCACCCATGGTGCGAGGGAAGGGATTTGAACCCTCAAGGTTACCCACACGCACCTCAAACGTGCGCGTCTGCCAGTTCCGCCACCCTCGCATAACTCTTGCAGCACACCCTGTGGTGCGCCGTGCGCCGAACTGCTTGATTATAATAGCACAACCCGGCTGCAAAGTCAAGAGCAGAAATCGCATTTGTGGCCGGTTTTGCCATTCATACCAAAAACGGCGCGGCATATCCTGTTACTGGAACCCTTTCCAGACAGGAGGCATTGCCATGCAGTTTTCGTTGTTTCCCCGCCGGACGGCGGCTCTCTGCCTGCTGCTGGCCGCGGCCGGAGCCGCCGCCGGGATCGCCTTCGGGCTGGCAACCGCCCAGCCCCCGCCCCTGTACGAAGCAGCCGGCCCGGTCCACGCCGCCAGCTCTGCGGCAGCCAGTACAGCCCGGAGCGAACCGGGCAGCGCCGGAACTTCCGCGCCGGCCTCCGAAAGCGCGCTGCCGCCCATGGTCTGCCTCACCTTCGACGACGGCCCCAGCCGGACCACCCCCGCCGTTCTCGAAGCGCTGGCCGCCGAAGAAGTGCCCGCCACCTTCTTTGTGGTGGCCAACGAAAACAACGAGCGCTACCTGCCCCTCATCCGGCAGGCCCAGCAGGCGGGACACGAGATCGCCCTGCACTCGGCCTCCCACCGGTACAGCGACATCTACCGCAGCACCGACGCCTTTTGGGCCGACATCGAGCTGCTGCGCCAGCGCATCGCCCCCTACGCAGACGCCGCCGCCATCGCCTGCCTCCGCTTTCCCGGAGGCAGCACCAACACGGTCAGCCGCAAATACGGCGGGGACGCCATCATGCAGGACTTGAAAGCCCAGGCCGAGGCCCGGGGCTGGCGCTGGGTGGACTGGAACGTCTCAGCCGAGGACGCCGCCGGCAAAAAGCTCTCGGCGGAGGAGATCTGCCGCAACGTCACCCGCGGCAGCGAGGGCCGGGACCGCTGCATCGTGCTGATGCACGACTCGGCCACCACCGGCACCACCGCCGAGGCCCTGCCCGCCATCATCCGCTGGTATAAGGAAAACGGCTACGCCTTCTGCACCGTGACCCAGTTATACGACGCTTTGGAATAGCAAAAAGCCGCCGCCCGGCCACAAACCGGACAGCGGCTTTTGTTCCGTATTTTACCCCAAAAGGACCCACAGCCCCAGCAGGACGGCCAGAAAAACGAGGTTGGACACCGTGAACAGGGCGAAGTATTTCCCCTTGCCTTCCGGCTCCTCGCGGGCGATCTGCCGGTAGGAGATGAGGCTGGCCATCGAAGCGATCAGGGTGCCGAGGCCCCCGAGGTTGGTGCCGATGATGAGCCCCTCCACATTCTGGGTGAAGCCGGACAGCAGGAGCGCCGCCGGCACATTGCTGGTCACCTGGCTGGCCAGCACCGACACCAGCACCTCCCGCCCGGCGATGATCTGCCGCAGCCAGTCGGAAAAGGCGGGCACGCGGCCCAGGTTGCCGATGAAAATGAAGAAAGCCACAAAGGTCAGCAGCAGGGAGTAGTCCACCCGGCCCAGGGTGGACCGGTCTGCCAGAAAGGTAGCGGCCAACACCGCCGCAAAAGCCGCCCCGTAGGGCAGCACCCGCACCACCGCCAGCAGGCAGACCACAAAGAGGGCCGCGTCCATCCAGACGATCCGCTTGTCCGCCCGGACGCCCGGCTGCGGGGCCAGGAACGGCCCGCCGGCGCCCTTGCGCACCGGGCTGCCGCCCCGGCACAGCCACACGGCCCAGCCAATCAGCAGAGCCAGGGAGGCCAGGGTATAGGGCAGCATCAGGGCCACGAAAGCCCCCATCCCCATCCCGCTGCGGCCGTAGAGGTAGAGGTTCTGCGGGTTGCCGATGGGGGTGAGCATACTGCCGAGGTTGGCCGCGATGGTCTGCATACAGACCACCGGCAGGGCCAGCTTTTCCCGCGTTTCGGGGCCCAGGCTGTCCAGCACCACAAAGGTGAAGGGCACAAATGTCAAAAGGGCCACGTCGTTGGTGATGAGCATACTGCAGAAAAAGCACAGCCCCACCAATACCAGCACCAGCTGCAAAGCGCCGCCGGTCAGGGCCAGCAGGGCCCGGCCCATCCGGTCAAAGATGCCCTGCCGGCGCAGCCCGGCCATCACCGTCATGAGGGAAAAGAGGATGGCCAGGGTGCGGAAGTCGATATAGCCGAGGTATTCCCCGTCCGGCGGGACGAAAAACGCCGAGATCACCGCCAGGACCGCCGCCACCGAAAGGACCGCCTCCTGCTTGACGAATCGCACAAGTTTTGTCATGATTCTCACCTGCAAAAGGGAGCGGCACAGGCTGCGCCGCTCCCCTCCCCTGTTGGGTCGTGTCTTTTACTGTTCTGCCGCCATAAAGGTGCTGAAAGCACGGTAGGCCATGTACAGGTCGTTCTTGCTGACCACCTCGAAGGGCGAGTGCATGGACAGCACCGGCACGCCGATGTCCACCACGGCGATGCCGCTGTGGGCCACCTCGGTGGCCACGGTGCCGCCGCCGCCCAGGTCGATGCGGCCCAGCTCGCCGATCTGCCAGGCCACGCCGGCGGCGTCCATCATCCGGGTCAGATAGCCCATCTGCTCGGCGGAGGCGTCGTTGGCGCCGCTCTTGCCGCGGCTGCCGGTGTACTTGAAGAAGGCCACGCCGCGGCCGGCATAGGTGCCGTTCTGGGGCTCAAAGGCGCTGGACCAGGTGGGGTCGTAAGCGGCGGTGACGTCGGCCGACAGGCACAGGCTGGCCCGGAAGGCACGGATGTCGTCCGCGCCCTGCATCCGGCACAGCTGGCGCAGCCAGTCAAAGGTATAGGTGCTGCCCATGCCGGTGATGCCGTAGCTGCCAATCTCCTCCTTGTCTGCCAGGACGCAGATGGTGGTGAAGGCGGGGTCCTTGACCTCGATCTCGGCCTTCAGGGCGGCGTAGGCGTCCACGCGGTCGTCCTGGCCGTAGCCGCCCACCATCGAGCGGTCAAAGCCGATGTCCCGGGCGGGGGTGGCGGGGACGATCTCCAGCTCGGCGCGGGTGAAGTCCTTCTCGGTGATGCCGTACTTCTCGTGCAGCAGGATCATGGTCTGGAGCTTGACCTTCTCCTTGATCTCCTCGTCCTCCACTGCGTCGGAGCCGATCAGGATGTTCAGCTCCTCGCCCCGGATGCCGTCCGAGAGCTCGCGCTTGTTCTGCTCGGCGCTCAGGTGGGGCAGCAGGTCGGTGATGCAGAAGGCGGGGTCGCCCACGTCCTCGCCCACCTGGACGGTGACGGTGGTGCCGTCGGCGCGGGTAAAGACGCCGTGGATGGCCAGGGGCATGGTGGCCCACTGGTACTTGCGGATGCCGCCGTAGTAGTGGGTCTTGAGCAGGCTGAAGTGGGCCGCCTCATACAGGGGGTTGGGGCGGATGTCCAGCCGGGGCGCGTCGATGTGGGCGATGACCAGGTGGAAGCCGTCCTCCATCGAGCGGGTGCCGATGGTGCCGCACAGCACCACCTTGCCCTGGTGGATCCAGTAGATCTTGTCGCCGGCAGCGTACTGCTTGCGGTCGTCGTACAGCTGGTAGCCGGCGGCCTTCAGGGCCTCCTCGGCGTAGGCGGCCACCTCCCGCTCGGTCTTGCAGCGGGTCAAAAAGTCCTTGTATCCCTCGCCGAACGCAGCGGCGGCCTGCCGGGTGGCGGCGTCCTTATCGCTGGCGTAAGCGGGCTCATACAGCAGGGCCTTGGCCTTCTGCTGTGCTTCGGTCATTTCTTTCATGTTACCTATCCCTTTCTATCGTTTCATTCCTGAGGCGCAGGGCCTCTTTTATATACTGGGGCCGTAAAGCTCCGTATAGCGTTTGTAGCAGCGGAGGATCTTCTCCACGTAGTGGTTCATCCGGCTGTAGGGGAAGGAGGGCAGGGTCTTGCCGTCGCCGGTGTAGTCCTCGTGGTTCAGCAGGCTGTCCACCGTGCCCCAGCCGCTGTGATAGGCGGCCGCGGCGGTGGCCACGTCCCCGCCGTAGCGGTCCAGGCACAGCCGCAGGTAATACGCTCCAAACCGGACCGCGCAGGCCGGGTCGAACAGGTCGTCGAAGGTCAGGGGCTCGTCGGGCGCGATCTTGGTCTTGATCCACTCGAACGTTTCCTCGGTCATCTGCATCAGGCCGCGGGCCCCCACGCTGGACACCGCCTCGGGGTCAAAGCCGCTCTCGGTGCGCACAAAGGTGTAGATGAGCAGCGGGTCCATTTCATACGCGGCCGCATAGCCCTCGATGACGCCGGCGTAGCGGCAGGGGTAGATCTGCTCCTCGATCCGGCGCAGGGCGGTGGGCAGGCAGAGCAGCAGCGCCGCGGCCAGCACCAGGGAGAGGAGCTTGGTATGCAGTTTCAAACCGGCAGGCCACCTCCCCTTTCCGCTTCGGCCAGGAGCCGGGCCGCCAGGTCCTCGGCTTTCCGGCGCAGCTGTTCCCGCGTGCCGTCGTTGGCCAGCACGATGTCCGCCCGGGCCGCCAGCGCCGCTTCGGGCAGCTGGGCGTCCAGCCGGCGGCGGGCCATCTCGGGGCGGATGCCGTCCCGGGCCACGATCCGCTCCACGCTCACTTCATAGGGGGCTGTGACCACGATCAGGCGGTCCCAGATGCCGTCGATGACGCTGCCCACCAGCACTGCCCCGTCGATGAGAAAGAGGGGGCTGCCCGCCTGCCGGGCCGCCTGCCGGGCGGCTTCGATCCGGCGGACGATGGCCGGGTGGGTGATGGCGTCCAGGGCGGCCTTGCCCTCGGGGGTGGCAAAGGCCCGGTCGGCCAGCAGCCGCCGGTCCAAAACGCCGTCCCCGCTCAAAATGTCGCCGCCGAAGCGCGCGGCCAGCTGCGCCAGCACCGGGGAGCCGGGCTGTAGCACCTGCCGGGAGATCTGGTCGGCGTCGGCCACCGGCACCCCGTGGGCCGCAAAGCAGGCGGTCACGGTGGACTTGCCGCATCCGCTGCGGCCGGTGATGCCTACCGTCATCATAGCGCGACCACCCGGAACGCCGCGGCGCGGATCAGGCGGTTGTACACCGCCATGGAAACGCCGTCCTTTCGCGGGCAGCGGGCGTAGACCACCCGGTCGCCCTGTTCGTCCAGAGCCCGCAGGCTGCGGAAAATGTGTTTGGACTGGTCGGCCCCGTCCCCTTCCCGGCCGTACTCAACGCAGGGGAAGGGCGCGAGCTTTGCCCCTTCGCCGGCAAAGCACAGGCAGGCGGGGTCCTGGCCGGCGTGGGCCTCCACATAGGCTTTGAACTGTTCAAAAGTCCCGTCCAGAATGGTGATGTCCGCCTTGGGGGCATAGTGCTTGTATTTCATGCCGGGGCTGCGGGCCACTTCGCCCTCGGCCAGCTTTTCGAGGATGGCGGGGGAAAGTTCTACTTCCTCCCCCAGCGCCCGCTCGAGGTCCTCCAGAGTGATGTAGCCGGGCCGGAACAGGACGGGCTTTTCCCCTGCCACCGACACGACGGTGGATTCCACCCCCACCGCGCAGGGCCCGCCGTCCAAAATCAGGGGCAGGCGGCCCTGCATATCGGTCCAGACGTCCTGGGCGGTGGTGGGGCTGGGCTTGCCCGAAAGGTTGGCCGAGGGGGCCGCAAAGGCGCAGCCGCTGGCCTCGATGACCTGGCGCACCACCGGGTGGCTGGGCATACGGATGCCCACCGTATCCAGCCCGGCGCAGCACTCGTCTGCCACTTCGGGGCCGCGGGGCATGATGATGGTCAGCGGCCCCGGCCAGAAGGCCGCGGCCAGCAGCTGGGCCCGCTCGGGGAACTCGCTGACCAGCCCCGGCAGCATATTGATATCGTCGATGTGGACGATGAGGGGGTTATCCTGGGGGCGGCCCTTGGCCGCAAAGATCTTTTTGACCGCGCTGCCGTTGCGGGCGTCGGCGGCAATGCCGTAGACCGTCTCGGTGGGCAGGGCGATGATCTCCCCCTGCCGCAGCAGGGCGGCGGCGCGGGCGACGCCCGCCTCGTCCGCCGGGCAGAGAAGGGTTTCGATGCTCATAGTTCTTACGCTTTCTTTTATGCTTATTGCAGTTTGCTCAGCTTTTCCGCCTGCTCGTGCAGGATCAGCGCGTCCAGCACTTCGTCCAGGCCGCCGTCCATGATCTTGTCGAGGTTGTGGACGGTCAGGCCGATGCGGTGGTCGGTGCAGCGGTCCTGCGGGAAATTGTAGGTGCGTATCTTCTCGCTGCGGTCGCCGGTGCCCACCTGGGCCTGACGGCCGGCGTTGATGGCGTTTTGCTGCTCGGCCTTTTTCTGGGCCAGCAGGCGGCTGCGCAGGATCTCCAGCGCCTTGTCCTTGTTCTGGAACTGGCTGCGCTCGTTCTGACACTCCACCACCATGCCGGTGGGCAGGTGGGTGATGCGGATGGCGCTGGACGTTTTATTGATATGCTGGCCGCCCGCGCCGGATGAACGGAAGGTGTCGATCCGCAGGTCCTTCATGTCCAGCTCCACGTCCACCTCGTCGGCCTGGGGCAGCACCGCCACCGTCGCGGTGGAGGTGTGGATGCGGCCCTGGGTCTCGGTGTCGGGCACACGCTGGACGCGGTGCACCCCGCTTTCAAATTTGAGGCGGCTGTAGGCCCCCTGCCCGTTGACCGCGAACACGGCTTCCCGCACGCCGCCCAGCTCGGTCTCGCTCAGGTTGAGCAGTTCCATCTGCCAGCGGTGGGCCTGGGCGTACATGCTGTACATCCGCACCAGGCTGTGGGCAAAGAGGGCGGCCTCTTCGCCGCCCACCCCGCTGCGCACCTCCATGATGACGCTGCGGCCGTCGTATTCGTCCCGGGGCAGCAGCAGCAATTTGAGAGAATGTTCCAGCTCCGCCACGGATTTCGTTTTTTCGCAGATCTCCTGCTGTATCATTTGTTTGAAGTCCGGCTCCAGGGGCCCTTCCCCCGTGAGCAGGGCTTTTGCCTGCGCCAGGTGGTCCCGCTCGGTCTTTAAGGCCCGGTAGGCGGCCACGGCCGGCTCGGTCTCGTGGTATTCCTGCATCAGGCGGCGGAAGCGGGCCGGGTCGGCGGCGGTCTCGGGCTGGTTCAGCCGGTGGGCCAGCTCCTCAAAGCGGCGGCTGACCGCCTCCATCTGTTGTTCCAGCGACAAAGGGGGTTCTCCTTTCTGCATCGGGTGTGTATCTGGTGCAAAAAGGCCGCTACGGCCGGCCCTCGGGCTTGATCACCTTTTTGATGTTCTTTTCGATCTTGACGCGGGGCAGCATGACCTCACGCCCGCAGCCTGTGCAGCGGATGCGGAAGTCCATCCCCACCCGCAGCACTTCAAAGCTCGAAGCGCCGCAGGGGTGCTTTTTCCTGGTCTGAATGATGTCCCCGACAGCGATATCCATTCGACAGGCTCCTTTCTGTGTGGCAATGACGGCCGGAAAGGCCGCATTCCATAGTATAGTCTAAACCCAGGCAAATTTCAAGGAATACAACTAGCACACAAAAATTTTGCATATGCTGGTAGCGGGGCCGGACCAAGCGCCCCGCCGCCATCATGCAACTGAACTGAAGAAAGAGGAATGAAAGATGATGCAAACATTTCGGACCGAAGGCAATTACCGCGACGCTTCCCGCCTGAGCATCGCCGAGCTGCGCGCCGCCATCGCCAGCGGGGAGATCCTGCAGGCCACCGCCCTGGCCTTTGACACCCACCGCCAGCTGCGGTTCGACCTGGGCGGGGTGCGGGGCGTGATGCCCTTTGCCGCCTGCGCCGAGGGCGCGGACACCGGCGCGGTGCGGGACATCGCCGTGCTGACGAGGGTGGGCCGGGCCACCTGCTTTGTGATCGAAAGCCTGGAGGAGGACGCCGAAGGCCGGCCCTTCTGCCGCCTGTCCCGCGCCAAAGCCCAGCAGATGTGCCGAGAGGAATACCTCGACACCCTCGAGCCGGGGGACATCCTGCCCTGCGCAGTGACCCACATCGAGTCCTTCGGGGCCTTCTGCGACGTGGGGTGCGGCATCAGCGCCCTGCTGCCCATCGACTGCATGTCGGTCAGCCGCATCTCCTCCCCCGCCGACCGGGTCAGCGTGGGCCAGCAGATCCTCTGCGCCATCCGCAGCCGGGACAGCCAGGGGCGGTTCGTTTTGACCATCCGGGAACTACTGGGCACCTGGGCCGAGAACGCCGCGGCCTTTTCCCCCGGCGAGACGGTGGTGGGCATCGTGCGCAGCATCGAGGATTACGGCACCTTTGTGGAGATCGCGCCCAACCTGGCCGGCCTGGCTGAGAGCTGCCCCGACCTGCGCCCCGGCCAGGCGGTCAGCGTCTACATCAAGAGCATCCTGCCCGAAAAAATGAAAATCAAGCTGGTGATCGTCAACCGGGCCCTGGGCCAGAACCACCGGTTCGACCTGCACTACTTCCTCACCGAGGGCCACATCGACCGCTGGGTCTACTCCACCCCCGAGAGCAAAAAGCAGATCGTGACCGAATTTGCCCTGCCCGCCTGCAATCGCGCTTGAAATCCGGCCCAAAACATTTTATACTGGTAGCGATACCGCAACCAATCCGGCGGGGCGAGCCCGCCCGAGCATAAAGGATGTGAAGATACCATGGCTGAACGCGATGCTTTTACCGCCGGGGTCCGGCCCGGCGGACTGACCAGCAGCACCGAGATCCGCCTGCTGCTGTGTTATCTGGTCCAGCACACCGGGCCTGTAACCCAGCACCAGCTGGAGACCGCCCTCACAGACGCCCAGCTTGTCAACTACTTCGAGATCGGCTCCTGCCTGGACGATATCCGCCGCCAGGGCCTGGTGGAGTGTGAGAAGGGCGAATACACCATCACCTCCAAGGGCCGCCGGGTGGCCCGGGAACTGACCCAGGACCTGCCCCTCTCGGTGCGGGAGCGGGCGGTGGCCGCCGTGGTCAAGGCCCAGCTGTGGACCCGCAAACAGGCCGAGTACAGCGCCGTCATCTCGGAGCGCGCCGACGGCCACTGCACCGTCCGCTGCATGATCAACCGGCTGGACGAGCGGCTGTTTTGCCTCGAGCTGGGGATGCCCGACCGCCTGACCGCCGAGCTGGTCAAAAAGCAGTTCATCCTCAAGGGCAACGAGATCTACCAGCTGCTCATCAACAAGCTGACCGAAGACGAGCTGTAAACCCGGTCAAAATTTGTTCAAAGTTTGCTCACATTTGTGATATAGTTTTATCGCACCATACAAACCTTCATCAGACAGTTGACAGCATTTCATCATCGTGCTACTGTTAGGACATCCAAAAGCCAGATGCCCGGCAGCAGCGCGGCGTATCCTTGTCCAGTGTGCGGCTGAAGACCCAAGTGTTGCGGCGTTTTCAGCCCCACCTCCAAAGCCTTCGCCCCTGCGGCAGCACCCTGCGCGCAGAGACGGGGGCTTTTTTGCAGCGCATCCGGCCGGCGGAACAGCCTGCAAAGGCAAATCCAAACGATAAGAGAAGGGGAAAATCATGAACACACTTGTAATCGTCCTGATCGCGGCGGTGTGTCTTGTTGCGGCCTACGCCCTGTATGGACGCTGGATCGCCCGGACCTGGGGCATCGACCCCGCCGCCCAAACGCCTGCCGTCCGCCTGAACGACGGCAAGGACTATGTACCCACCGACGGCTGGACCGTGTTCAGCCATCAGTTCAGCTCCATTGCGGGCGCCGGCCCTGTCACCGGCGCCATCCAGGCGGCGGCGTTCGGCTGGCTGCCGGTGCTGCTGTGGATCCTGCTGGGGGGGCATCTTTTTCGGCGCGGTGACCGACTTCGGCGCGCTGTACGCCAGCGTGAAAAACGACGGCAAATCCATGGGCCTGCTGATCGAAAAATACATCGGCAAGCTGGGGCGCAAGCTCTTCCTGCTGTTCTGCTGGCTGTTCACCCTGCTGGTGATCGCCGCCTTTGCGGACATGGTGGCCGGCACCTTCAACGCCTTCGGCGCCGACGGCGCCCTGGTGGAAGCCGCCCAGTCCAACGGCGCGGCCGGCACCATCTCGCTGCTCTTCATCGTCTTTGCCATGATCTTCGGCCTGCTGCAGAAGAAATTCCGCTTCACCGGCTGGAAGGAAGCCGCGGTGGGCCTGGTCTGCACCGTGGCCGCTCTGGCCCTGGGCATGATGGCCCCCATCATCACCGGCCAGGACACCTGGACCTACATCACCTTTGTGTACATCTTCTTTGCGGCGGTGCTGCCCATGTGGCTGCTGAAGCAGCCCCGCGACTACATGACCACCTTCATGTTCATCGGCATGATCGCGGGCGCCGTGGTGGGCCTGCTGGTGGCCCACCCCGCCATGAACCTGCCCGTCTTTACCGGTTTCCACAACGACAGCCTGGGCGATCTGTTCCCCATCCTGTTTGTGACGGTGGCCTGCGGCGCGGTGTCCGGCTTCCACAGCCTGGTGTCCTCCGGCACCTCCTCCAAGACCGTCTCCAATGAGAAGGATATGCTGAAAGTCGGCTACGGCGCCATGGTGCTGGAAAGCCTGCTGGCCACCCTGGCCCTGTGCGTGGCGGGTGCTTCGGCCGCCGCCGACGGCACCGCCGCCGCGGGCACGCCCTTCCAGATCTTCAGCCGCGGCGTGGCGGGCTTTTTGGAGATGTTCGGGGTGCCGGTGTACGTGGCCCAGCGCTTTATGACCATGTGCGTGTCGGCCCTGGCCCTGACCAGCCTGGACGCGGTGGCCCGCATCGGCCGCATGAGCTTCCAGGAGCTGTTCAGCGTGGACGACATGGCCCACGCCGAGGGCTGGCGCAAGCTGCTGTGCAACACCTACTTTGCCACGGTGGTCACCCTGGCCTTCGGCTTTATCCTGACCAAGGTGGGCTACTCCAACATCTGGCCCCTGTTCGGTTCGGCCAACCAGCTGCTGAGCGCCCTGGTGCTGGTCACCCTGTGCGTCTTCCTGAAAGTGACCGGCCGGAACAACAAGATGCTCTTCCCGCCGCTGGTCATCATGCTGTGCGTCACCTTCACCGCCCTGGTCCAGCGGCTGGCCGCCCTGATCCAGGCCATCCAGGCCGGCAGCGCCACCTTCATGCTGGAGGGCCTGCAGCTCATCATCGCGGTGCTGCTCATCGCCCTGGGCCTGACCATCGTGATCAACAGCCTGCGCAGCTATTTCAAGGCGCAGCACAACAGCGAGACGAAATAACCTCTCCATCAAAAAAGCGTCCGTCCTTCGGGACAGACGCTTTTTCTTTACAGCTTCTTTACAGGAGGATGCAGATCAGGCCGGTGCAGCCTTCGTTGATGACCCGCTCCAGGGTCTCCTGCATCCGGGTGCGGGCCTCCTGGGGCATATGCAGCAGCTTGGCCTGCAACCCCTCGTTGACCAGTTCGTGCAGGCTCTTGCCAAAGATGTTGGACTCCCACAGCTTGATGGGGTCGTCGGCAAAGCCGGCCAGCAGGCTCTGGACCAGCTCCTCGCTCTGGCGCTCCGAACCCACGATGGGGCTGATCTCCGTGCGGATCACTGCCCGCATCATGTGGATGGAAGGGGCGCTGGCTTCCAGCCGGACGCCGTAGCGGCCCCCCTGCTGGACGATGGCGGGCTGTTCCAGGTGCAGCTCGTCGATGGAGGGCATGACGATGCCGTAGCCGGTGGCCTCCACCTGCTCCAGCGCCCCCCGCAGCCGCTCGTATTCCTTTTTGGCCCGGGCCAGCTCGATGATGCAGGGCATCAGCCCCGCCTCGTCCCCGATCTCCAGCCCTGTCTGCTCGCTCAGCACCTGGTAAAACACTTCCGGTTTCAGCTCCACCGTCACCTTGACGCTGCCTTCGGCCAGGTCCATCCCGCTGACCGCCGAGCGGGCCGCCGCCTCGCAGGCCAGGGCATCCCCCACCGCCGCTTTCAGGTCCTTCATCCGGCTGATCCTGGCCGCAAAGGCCAGGGCCGCCTCGTACACGCTGCTCTGCAGCCAGTGGCCGCTGTCCAGCATGGTCACCCAGCGGGGCATGGCAAAATCCAGCTCCCGGACCGGGAATTCGTACAGCACGCTCTCCAGGATCTTTTCCAGGGCGGGAGCGTCCAGGTCCACGCAGCTGACCGGCAGCACCGAGCGGCCGTACTGCTCCTCCATCCGGGCGGCCAGCCGGGCCGTCTCGGGGTCGTCAGGGCGGGTGGTGTTGAGGAGGATGACGTAGGGTTTGCCCAGCGCTTCCAGCTCGGCGATGACCCGGGCCTCGGCCTGTTCGTACCCCGCCCGGGGGATGTCGCTGATCGAGCCGTCGGTGGTCACCACCACCCCGATGGTGGAGTGGTCCCGGATCACCTTGCGGGTGCCGGTCTCGGCGGCCAGGTCGAAGGGCACCGCCTCGTCGAACCAGGGACTTTTCACCATCCGGGGCTTGTCGTCCTCCTCGTGGCCCATGGCCCCCTCCACCATATAGCCCACGCAGTCGATCAGGCGGACGCGGCACTCGCCCCCGCCCTCCAGCTGGAGGGGGACGGCCGTCTCGGGGATGAACTTGGGCTCGGTGGTCATGATGGTGCGGCCGGCGGCCGACTGGGGCAGCTCATCCCGGGCGCGGGCCCGGGCAGCGGGGTCCTCCAGAGAGGGCAGGACCAGCGCCTCCATAAACTGCTTGATAAAAGTGCTTTTGCCGCTGCGGACCGGGCCCACCACCCCGATGTAGATGTCGCCGCCGGTCCGCCGGCCGATCTCGCGGTAGAGTACAGGATTCTCCACTGTGTCTGTTCCTCCTCTCAGTTGCCGGGGGCGCCGGGCACCAGCAGGCGGCAGGCCTCCGCCAGGGTCTGGGTGCCGGCCTCCAGGCCGTTGGCCTCCAGCATCTGCCCCGGCGAGACGTGGAACCGCCGCGCGATGTCGAACAACGCTTCGCCCTGCCGGGCATAGTAGACCCGCAGGGAGATGTCCGGGTCGGCGGGGGCCAGGGGCGCGCCCGTCTCCACGGCGCTGACACAGGGGATGCTCTCCCGGCAGAGGACGGCCCCCTGGGCCCGGACCTGCACCGTCACTTCCAGCGCGCCGCCGGTACAGCCGGCTTGCAAGCTCTCGGCGCTCAGCCAGCACTCGGGCCAGAGCTCCCCCGCCGGGCAGCCGGAAAGCGGCAGGACCAGCTCGGCGGTCTTGTCGTAGCTGTCGATCTCGTCCAGGCTGTTCTGCCCAAAGGCCGTCACCTGGACCCGCGCTTTTAAGACGGGGGCATCCCCTTCCGTCTCCACCCCCACCGGCCCGAAGGAGGCAAAACAGGCCAGCAGGCGGGTGTTTTCGTCCGGCAGCGGCCCCGAACAGGTGACGGCGGCCGTCTCGTCCAGGGTGCAGGCCATCTGTTCGGCGGTGAGCGGGGCCGTCTCGCACTTCACCTCGCACTGGGTGGAAAAGGCGTCGGCCACGCAGTTCAGTTCGTAGGGCCGCCAGGCCCGCAGATGGAGCATGACGGTGGCGGACAGTTTGCCGGGGCCGCCGTCCTCCCCTTCCGCCAGGGTGAAGCCCACCGGCTCGGCCGTGCACAGGCACTGGCAGTCCTCGGTCAGGCCCTCCACGTCCAGGATCTGGTTGAAGGCGATGGCAGCCTCCTGGCTTTGGAGGGCGGCGCTGTCCCGGCCTTTCCAGGCGCAGAGGGCGTGGATCTCCCCTTTGGCCACCGCCTTGCCGTTGAGCAGCCGCAGCTCCGAGACGAGGGCGCTGCCGCTCACGTCCAGGACGGCGGCGGGCGGCTCGGCAAAAGGGATGGCCCCGTCGGCGGCAAACAGCTTATCCAGAACGGCGGCCCGCTTCACCCCCCGCAGCGTGACCTGCCGCTGCTGGATGCCGCAGCCGCTCAGGGCGGTGACAGCCTCGGTGCTGCACTGGGTGCTGACCGACGCCACCAGCCCATAGGCCCCCCGCACTTCGATCCGCCGGGGGGTGACGGCCCGGCAGTTGATGTACTCGGTCTCCCCTTCCACCGCGGCGCTCCAGGAGGTAAAGCTGAAGGCGGGCAGCTCCAGCGTTTTCTGGAAGGGCAGTTTCTGCTCGGTCTGGCACAAGCCCGCTCCGCCCTCCCCCTGGTAGTAGACGGTGCAGCGGATATAGCCTTCCAGCGTCAGCCGGCCGGGCTGCAGCTGCTTTTGCAGCACCACCGGCCGCGCAAAACACTTGACCACCCTGAACACCTGCGGCAGATAGTCCGAGATCAGGATCTCGGTCTCCACCGGAATCTCCGCCTTGACGGTGCAGCATCCGCCGCCGGCATAGAGGAGATCGCGGAATACCTTCAGTTCCATGTTTACGGCGCTCCTTTCCTGTCCCTCTTCTTGGCATAGTTCACTCTATGCGCCGGGCAGGACAAAAAGAACCCATCCCGCGGCTCTTTGACTGGCCACAGGATAGGTTCTTTCAGCGCTGTCTTTTTCAGCTGTTTTCTTTTTTGATGCCGAACACCAGCCGCAGCAGGCCGGCCAGGCACCGGGGGCTTTTGAGGACGATCATCTTCATATGCGGCACCGCCTTTCTGTTTTGCTCCATTATAAGCAAAACCGGGGCGGAATGTTCCGCGCAGGGCGCAAACGGTCAGTCCGCCTTGGTCTCGATCACCGCCAGCGCGCCCTCGCGCACCGACAGGGTGATGGCGTCCGAGCCGGGGGCGTACTCGTTGCTGACCCCCAGCGGATAGCCGGCGGTCAGGGTGGCGTCGGTCAGCTCGTAAAAAGCCCCCCGGATCTGCACCCCTTCGGCCCGGCCTTCCAGCGGGAACACCGACAGGTAGAAGTAGTCCCCCCGCGGGTAGGTGCGGATCTGGCCGGGCAGCAGATAGGTGACACGGCTGCGCTCGTTTTGCAGCACGGCGCGCACCCCCCGCTGTTCCAGCCCGAGGCCGGTACAGAGGTTGGCCAGGGTGTGTTCCAGCCGGCGGCCCCCCAGGCACCCCAGCAGCAAAACTTCGGTGTAGCCCTCGCGGGAGGCCAGCTTGGCCGCGTACTCAGTGTCGGTGTCGTCCTTGACGTGGGGCAGAACCACCAGATCCTCCCCCGGCGCCGCCACGGGGCAGGGGGCCGAATCGAAGTCCCCCACCACGGCGTCGGGCCTGCGGCCCAGGGCCTCGCAGTTGTGATAGCCCGCGTCACAGGCGATGAGGTAGTCGTCCGCCCGCAGCAGGCCGGCCAGCGCCGGGCTGACCGGGCAGGCCGAAACGATGACGCAGCGCGCCATATTCCGCACTCTCCTTTACAGTTTGGGCTCCTGCCATTTGGGCTGCTCCCAGTCCTTGACGTCCTTCACCTCGTCGTACATGGCGCAGTAGCTGTCGTAGCGGGTCTGGGACAGCTCCCCCGCGGCCAGGGCGGCCCGGACGGCGCAGCCCTTCTCGCTGCGGTGGGAACACCCGGTGAACTGGCATTTGCCCAGATAGGGCGCAAACTCCGGGAAGGCGTGTTCCAGATTTTCCTTGGGGATGAACCCCGCCCGCCCGGCTTCCAGGCTGGCAAAGCCGGGGGTGTCGGCGATGCGGCCCCCAAACGCCTCGAAGATGGTCACTTCCCGGGTGGTGTGGCGTCCGCGGCCCAGCTTGCGGCTGATGGCGGCGGTTTCCCGGCCGGCTTCGGGCAGCAGGGCATTCAGCAGCGTGGACTTGCCCACCCCCGAGTTGCCGCAGAACGCGCACAGCCGGCCGCCGATCCAGCTTTTCACCGCGTCCAGCCCTTCGCCGGTGGCGTAGTCGATCTTGATGAAGGGCAGGGTGGATTTTTCATAGGCCCGCTCCAGAAAGTCCGCCCCGGCCAGGTCTCCTTTGGTGCACACCACCACCGGCTGGACCCCCTTGTCCACCGCAATGGCGGACAGCTTATCCAGCACCAGGGTACTGGGAGAGGGCTCGGTGGTGCTGGCCACCAGGAACAGCACGTCGAGGTTTGCCACCGGCGGCCGGACAAAGACGTTTTTGCGGGGCGCGATCTCGGCGATGACCGCCGCGCCGTTTTCGACGGCGAGGGTGACTTCATCCCCGGCCACCGGGCTGCGCTTCTGCTTGCGGAAGATGCCGCGGGCCTTGCACTCTACCACCCCGTCCGGGGTCTTGACGTAGTAAAACCCGCCGATGCCTTTCATGATATATCCGTCCATCGTCCGCCCCCGTCAAAACCAGTCCCACGGCCAAATCAGGCCGGGGTCGGAACTGCTGGACCCGCCGCCCTCGCTGGAGGACGACGGCGAATCCGAGGACGACGAGCCGCCGCCCCACAGATCGCTCCACCAGTCGCCGGCGCCCTCCGAGCTGCTGGGGCTCTCGGGCTCTGCGGGCTGTTCGGGCACGGGCTCCGGCCCGGCCGACACGGTCACGTTGACCCGCGTGTTGAATTTGACGGTGGAACCCGCTGCGGTCCCCTGGGCGATGACGGTGCCCGCCGGCTGGTCGCTGTAGGCCTGGGTCTGGCTGCCCAGGGTCAGGCGGTTCTGGACCAGGAGGGTGCGGGCGTCGTCCACGGTCAGGCCCACCACCGAGGGCACGGTGGTGGTGGTAGCCACCTGCTGGCGGCTGACGTAGACCACGACGGTGCTGCCGGCGGGCACACTGGTGCCGGCCGCCGGGTCGGTGCGGATGACCGCGCCCACCGCCACCGAGGGCTCCACGTTCTGGACCACCAGCACCGACACACCGCTGTCGCGCAGCAGCTGCTCGGCGTCGGACTGGACGTAGTTGGTCACGTCGGGGATGGTCACATACTGGGTGCCCAGGCTGACGGTCAGGGTGACGGTCTGGCCCTCCCGGATGTTGCGGCCCCCGGTCGGCGATTGCTTGTAGATATAGCCCTCGCCGTAGGTGCTGCTGTACTCCTCCACCCACTCGACGTTGATCTGCCCGCCGCTGATCTGGGGGCTGGCCTCAGCCTCAGCGCGGGTCATGCCCACAAAGTCCTCCAGGACGATGTCGGCTTTCTCGTCGGTAAAGAGGTTGTTGGCGTTGCGCAGGATCATAAAGCAGAGGGCCGCGCAGGCCAGCGCGAACGCCACCGTGATGCCCAGCAGCACCGGGATGAACGCCGAGCGCTTTTTCTTCCGCTTTTTGGGCGCGCGCCCGGCGGCACTGTCTTTTTTCTGGCTCATTGTCTGTTTGACCACCTTTGCAGGTGCTTCCTCCGTGATATACTTGTAGGCAAAGACGACGTCCGGGTCCTGCACATAGCGGTGGAGGGCCTCCAGCATCTCGCTGGCGCTGGCGTACCGGTTGGCGGGCAGCTTTGCCATGGCCTTTTCGGTGATCTCCACCAGGGCCCGGGGCGTTTCCGGGGCGATCTCGGCCAGGGGGCGCGGGGTGTCGGTGATCTGCTTGAGGGCCACCTTGACCGCGTCGTCCCCGTCGAAGGGCAGCCGCCCCGACAGCATCTCGTACATCATGACGCCCACCGAGTAGATGTCGCTCTGGGGACCGGTCACTTCACCCTTGGCCTGTTCCGGGCTGATATAGTGGACGCTGCCCATGGCCTTGCCGGCCAGCAGCTGGTTTTCGGCCCGGGAGATGCGGGCGATGCCGAAGTCCATCATCCGCAGCTGGCCGCTCGCCAGCAGCATGATGTTCTGGGGCTTCACGTCCCGGTGGACCACGCCGTTGCGGTGGGCGTGGTCCAGCGCCTGCAGGATCTGGGAGATGAAGTGGACCGTCTCGCGGCTGGTCAGCTTGCCGCCCCGCTCGTTGAGGTACTGGCGCAGGGTCATGCCGTTGACGTACTCCATCACGATATACTGCAGCCGGTCTGTGACCGACACGTCGTACACCTTGACGATGTTGGGGTGGTGGAGCAGCGAAATGGCCTTCGACTCGTTCTTGAAGCGGTTGACAAGGTCGGGGTCGTGCATATACTCGGCTCGCAGCACCTTGACCGCCACCACCGTCCCGGCGGGGACGGGGCCGTTCTGGCCCACCATCACCGCTTTGTAGACGTTGGCCATCCCGCCCGCGCCGATCAGTTCCTTCACCTCGTACAGGCCGTCCAGCTTTTTGCCGATGAGATTATCCATGCCGTGCCTCCTCCGGTTCCATGCCCAGCAGGAGGGCGGTGATGTTGTCGGGGCCTCCCGCCGCGTTGGCCGCCTCGATCAGATGGTCGGGCAGGTCATAAAAGGGGGTCCTGGACAGGATCTTTTCGATCCGCTCCACGGGCAGCGCGTTGGTCAGCCCGTCCGAGCACAGCAGCAGCATATCCCCTTTCAGCACCACGACGGAGGTGCAGTCGGGCCCCAGGCGGTAATCCACCCCCAGCGCCCGGGTGATGATGTTTTTCTGGGGGTGGTGTTCGGCCTCCTCCGGGGTGATGGTGCCGCAGTCCACCAGTTCCTGTACATAGGAGTGGTCGTGGGTCAGCTGGTGCAGCCGCCCCGCGTGGAACAGGTAGGCCCGGGAGTCCCCCGCATGGCAGATATAAGCCCGGCCGTCCCGCACCAGGGCGCACACCACCGTGGTGCCCATCCCGGCCAGGGCCTCGTCCTGGGCCGACTTTTGAAAGATATAGTGGTTGGCGTTTTCCAGCGCCTGGGTCAGGAAGGCTTCCTCCCCGCCGGGGGCGCAGCGGCTGTACTGTTCCTGAAAGCAGCGCTCGATGACGTCGCAGGCCCCGTGAGAGGCCTCCCGGCCGCCCCGCGCGCCGCCCATGCCGTCGCACACCAGCCCCCAGGCTGCGCCGCCGGCCAGCTCCCCGGCGCGGAAATCGTCCTGATTTTCCCGCCGGACCCGGCCCACATCGGTTTTCCCTGCAAGTTTCATAGGCTTCTCCTTATCGTCGTATCTTTACGCCGCTCTTTCGGGGGCAAGTTCACCGCAAGGCCGCGCACTCGGCCTCGCGCACTCTCAGCGTCAAATTTCCCTGGCGGCGGCCGCGTTCATTTCCTCCCGGCGCAGCTGGCCGCAGGCGGCGCTGATCTCGCTGCCCAGCCGGCGGCGGACGGTGGCGTTCACCCCAAGGCTCGTCAGCTTTGCCTGGAAGCGCCGGACGTTCTCGGCGTCGGTGGCAGAATAGGGGCTGCCGTCCACCGGGTTGATGGGGATCAGGTTGACGTGCGCCCCCATCCCCCGGATGAGGCGGGCCAGCTCTTTGGCGCACTCGTCCGAATCGTTCACCCCGCGCACCATCGAGTATTCAAAGCTCACCCGCCGGCCGGTGGTGTCCTGGTAGCGGCGCACCGCCTCGATCAGCTGGGCCACCGGGTAGGCGTTGTTCACCGGCATCATCTGGCTGCGGATGGCGTCGTTGGGCGCATGGAGGGAGATGGACAGGGTCAGCTGGAGCTTTTTCTCAGCCAGCCGGTCGATCTGGGGCACGATGCCGCAGGTGGACAGGCTGATGTTGCGCATCCCGATGTTGACCCCCTCGGGGGACGAGATCAGGGAGAGGAACTTCATCACCTGGTCAAAGTTGTCCAGCGGCTCGCCGATGCCCATGAGGACGATGTGGGAGATGCGCTCCCCAATGTCCTTCTGGGCGGTGTAGATCTCGGCGCAGATCTCCCCGGCTTCCAGGTTGCGCACACGTCCCGCCTGGGTCGAAGCGCAGAACCGGCAGCCCATCCGGCAGCCCACCTGGGTGGAAACGCAGACGGTGGGGCCGTAGTGGTAGCGCATGACCACCGTTTCAATGCAGTTGCCGTCGGCCATCCGCAGCAGGTACTTGACCGTGCCGTCCTTGGCTTCCTGCCGGCGCTCGATCTGGGGCGCAGCGATGTAGAATTCCTCCTCCAGCCTGGCGATCAGGGCCTTGGGCTGGTCGGTCATGGCGGCAAAGCTGTCCGCCAGCTTCTGGTGGACCCAGTGGAAGATCTGCTTTGCGCGGAAAGCAGGCTGGCCCATGGCCTTCATTTCGGCGGCCAGTTCCTCGATGGTCAGAGATGAGATGCAGCGTTTGTGTTCCATATGGTACTCCTCGGCGGCGTCATCCGTCCCGCCGCATCACACAGATAAAGAATCCGTCCATCCCCGCCGGCACCCGGCCCGGCACCGACAAGGCGCCGTAAGGCCCAGTCTCCATCCCCTCGGGGAAAGCGGCCTCGGGCTGGATCACCCGAAAATCAGGCCGCCGCGCCAGGAAGGCCTTGACCTGCTCCTGGTTTTCGTCGGGGTGGATGGTGCAGGTGGAATAGACCAGCCGCCCGCCCGGCTTCAGGTACCGGGCGGCGCAGTCCAGAATGGCCCGCTGGGTGTCCAGCAGTTCCCGGCGGCGGCCCTCGTCCAGGGTCTTGTAGCGGATGTCCGGCTTTTTGCCCAGGATGCCCAGGCCGCTGCACGGCACATCGGCCAGCACCCGGTCCGCCGGAGGGAAGGCGGGGTTATAGACGGCCGCGTCGTTGCAGACGGCCTCGACGCAGCCAAGGCCCATGCGGGCGGCGGCCGTGCGGATCAGGCCCACCCGCTTTTCGGTCACGTCGCAGCTGACAAGGCGGCCCTGGTCCCGCATTTCCTGCGCGATGGTCAGGGTCTTGCCCCCCGGCGCGGCGCACAGGTCCAGGACGGTGTCCCCCGGCTTTGCCCCCAGGCAGAGGGCGGCCAGCTGGCTGGCCTGGCCTTCCACATGGTACAGCCCCTGCCGGAACGCTTCGGTCCCGGCGGGACTGCCGGTGAAATCGGCCAGCAGGCTGTCCGGCACAAGGCCCGGCGCGGCCTCCGCCCCTTCAGCCGCCAAAGCGGCGGTCAGGGCGGCGGGGTTCGTTTTCAGGGTGTTGACCCGCAGGGCGGTGTGCCCGCCGTCGGCGGGGGCCGTCAGGATGCGCAGGGCCTCATCGGGGTAGTATTGGCGCAGAAACGCCGCCACATCCCGCCCGGCGCATCCCAGGACCATCAGCCGCTCGGTCTCGCCGGCAAAGACGGCTGTGTCCAGATCATACCCGCAGGCTTTGCGCAGCACCGCATTGACCAGCCCCGCCGCGCTGGCCTTGCCATAGGCGCGGGTCAGCTTGACCGCCTCGTTGACGGCGGCCGAGGGCGGCACCTGCATGAAGCGGGCCTGCGCCAGGCCGCTGCGCAGGATGGCCCGGACCGGCGGGTCGAGCTTTGCCACCCCTTTGGGGAGGAAGCGGTCCAGGATATAGTCGAGGGCGGCCTGCTTTTCCACCGTGGTGTAAAAGACCGCCCCCGCAAAGGCGCGGTCCCGCCCGGTCAGGCCGCTGCGGGCCAGCTCGGCGTCCAGCACCAGATTGGCGTAGCCCCCCTGTTCCTGGTGCAGCAGGGCCGCGACGGCGGCCGCCCGGGGCCCGGCGGGCCTCAAAGGGTGTCCCCCGCTTTGAGCCGCAGCCCGGCCGCAAAGGCGCTGCCCTCCATGGGCTTGGAGCCCTCGGGCACCACCCGCAGCAGCTCCACGGCGCCGTCGCCGCAGGCCACAGTCAGGGGTTTCAGGGCCAGCACCTGGCCGGGAACCCCGCCGGTCTTGTCCGACAGGCGGCTTTCCAGCACCTTGACCTTGCGCCCGCCGCTGGTGACGAACCAGGCCGCAGGCCAGGGGTTCATCCCGCGCACCCAGTTGTGGATGTGGGCGGCGCTTTCGGTGAAGCGGAACTCGGCCAGCTCTTTGGTCAGCATGGGGGCCAGCGTGGCGGCGGCGTGGTCCTGGGGCATGGGGGTCAGGCTGCCGGCGGCGATCCGGGGCAGCGTCTCGCAGAGGACCCGCGCCCCCACCGCCGTGACCCGGTCGAACAGCTCGCCGCTGGTCTCCTCGGGGCCGATGGGCACTTTTTCGCAGACCAGCACGTCGCCGGTGTCCAGCCCGGCGTCCATCTGCTGGATGGAGACCCCCGTCTCGGTGTCCCCGTTCAGGACGGCCCACTGGACCGGCGCGCTGCCCCGGTATTTGGGCAGCAGGGAGACGTGGAGGTTGATGCAGCCAAATTTCGGGATGTCCAGCACCGACTGGGGCAGGATGCAGCCATAGGCCACCACCACGATCAGCTCGGGGTCCAAAGCGCGGAGATTGGCATCCTCGCCGCCGTCCCGCAGGGTGCGGGGCTGAAAGACCGGGGTGCCGTGGGCCTGGGCCACCTGCTTGACGGGGGGCGGGGTCAGCACCTGTTTGCGCCCCACCGGCTTATCCCGCCGGGTGTAGACGGCGCAGATATCGTGCCCGGCGGCGTACAGCGCCTCCAGGCAGGCCGCCGCGATGTCGGGCGTCCCCATGAATACGATCCGCATTTACTGCTCCTTTGCTCTGCGGGCCTCTTCCCGGCCCTCCTCGGTGTCCTCGTAGAAATAGTCGCTGGACTGCATGATGGTGATGCCGTCCAGATGGTCGTTCTCGTGCTGGATGCAGCGGCCCAGCAGGCCGTCGGCCTCCAGCTCGAACCAGTTGCCGTGGCGGTCCTGGGCGCGGACCTTGACCGCCGCCGGGCGGGTCACTGCGCCGTTGTGCCCCGGGAAGGACAGGCAGCCCTCGTAGTGGGTCTCCTCTTCCTCCGACACTTCCAAAATCTCGGGGTTGACGAAGTCGATGAACTTGTACTCGTACCCCTCGGGGATCTCCTCGGGGGCGTCGGTGGTATCCCACACCACGAACAGGCGGCGCAGCATCCCCACCTGGGGGCCGGCCAGACCGACGCCGTCGGCCTGGATCATGGTCTCGTGCATATCGTCCAGCAACGTGGCCAGACGGTCGTCGAATTTGGTGACGGGGCGGCAGACCTTGTTCAGGATGGGGTCGCCCTCTTTGACAATGTTGCGGATAGCCATATCATTTTCTCCTTTGTGTTGGCTCAAATATCGCCGTCTGAGTGCATATCCACAGCAGCGCTGGCCTTGGCGGGCAGTTTTTCCTGCTCGTACAGGCCCAGCACCTGCCGCAGCAGCGCGCGGAAATGCTTGTCGTTGCGGCACTTGACGGTGAGTTTATAGCGGTATACTTCGTTGATCATCAGGATGCTGCCCGGCGTGGGGCCCAGCACCCGCAGGGGGATGTCGGGGTGTTTGGCGGCCTCCTGCCCCAGCAGGGCGGCAAAGCGCGCGGCGGCCGCAGCTACTTCCCCCTCCTTTTTGCCCGCGAAGCTGACGATGCACAAACTGCAGAAGGGCGGGTAGAGCCCCAGCTTGCGGTATTCGATCTCCTGAGCGAAAAAGGCGTCGTAGTCTTGGGCGGCCGCCAGGTTCAGGACGGGGTTGCCGGGGTCGGTGGTCTGGATGATGGCCCGCCCCGGCGAGGACGCCCGGCCGCTGCGGCCCACCACCTGGGTCACCAGGCTGAACACCGTCTCGTAAGCCCGGAAGCCCTGGGCAAACAGCAGCGAGTCGATGCCCAGCACCCCCACCAGGGTCACGTCCTCAAAATCGAGGCCCTTGGCCACCATCTGGGTGCCCACCATGATGTCGTACTCGTGGCGGGCAAAGCCGGCCAGCAGCTTTTCGTGGGCGTCCTTGGCGGCGGTGGTGTCCTGGTCCATGCGCAGGATGCGCGCCTCCGGGAACAGGGCCGCCAGTTCTTCCTCCGCCTTCTGGGTGCCAAAGCCCCGGTATTGCAGTTTGCCGCCGCAGGCGGGGCAGACCGTGGGCCGCGGCGCGATCTGGGTGCCGCAGTAGTGGCACAGCAGCCGGCCCCCTGCCCCGTCCTTGTGGTAGACCATGGGGACGCTGCACTTGGGGCACTTGAGCACCTCGCGGCAGTCCTCGCACTGGGCCATGGTCTGGTAGCCCCGACGGTTGAGCAGCAGGATGGCCTGCTTGTGGGCGGCCAGGTTTTCCCGCAGAGCGTCCTCCAAAGCCAGGCTGATCTCCCGTGGGTTGCCGGCGGCCAGCTCGGCCCGCATATCCACGATTTGGACGGCGGGCAGGGGCTGGCCGGCGTAGCGCTGGGTCAGCCGGACCAGCTGGTACCGCCCGGCCTGCGCCTCGTAAAAGCTCTCGGTGCTGGGGGTGGCGCTGGCCAGCAGCAGCAGAGCGCCGTTGTGGGCCGCCCGCCAGCGGGCCACCTCGTGGGCCGAATACCGCGGCGCCGACTCGGAGCGGTAGGTGTGCTCCTGTTCCTCGTCGATGACGATGAGGCCGATGCCTTCCAGCGGGGCAAAGACGGCACTGCGGGTGCCCACCACGATGTCGGCCCCGCCGTCCTGGATCATCTGCCACTGCAGCAGCCGCTCGGTGTGGTTGAGGGCCGAGTGCTGCACCGCCACCCGACGGCCGAACCGTTCTTTCAGGCGGCGGATCATCTGGGGGGTCAGGCTGATCTCGGGCACCAGGACCAGGGCCTTTTTGCCCAGGGCCAGGCACTGTTCGATCAGCTTGAGAAAGACCAGCGTTTTGCCGCTGCCGGTCACGCCGTAGAGCAGGGCCGTGTGGGGCTGGCCGTCCGCAAGATGGGGGGCCAGAGCGTCGTAGGCGGCCTGCTGCTCGGCGGTCAGCTCCAGCTGCTCCGTTTTCTGGGGGATGTGGGCGTAAAGGTCGATGGACTTGTTCACCCGCTCGGCGGCCAGCACCCCCTTGGCGCAGAGGTTTTCTGCCACCGCCCGGCTGATGCCGTGTTCTTCCAGGTCCGCCTGGGTGCGGGGCCCGCCGGACAGCAGGGCCACCGCCGCCAGCTGTTTGGCGGTGGGGCGCGGTTTTTCGGGCAGCGGGGCGGCCAGGCGGTAGAGCGTCTCGGTGTGGCGAGTCAGCTGCTTTTGCAGCACCGGGGTCACACCGTCGGCAGCCAGGGCGGGCTTATACTGCGCCCCGTAGGGGATCACCGCCTTGACCGCCTCGTACCAGGTGCAGAAGGTGCGCGCCTTCAAAAAGCGGACCAGGTCCAGCAGTTCCCCCGTCAGGCAGGCCGAAGCCGGCGCCACGTCAAAGACAGCCTTCAACTTGGCGCTTTCGGGCTCGGCGTCGCAGGCCAGCACCACCCCCATGCGGGGGCGGCTGCCCCGCCCAAAGGGCACCAGCACCATGCTGCCCAGGCGCACCTGGTCCTGCTGGGCGGGCATGACCGCGTAGGTATACAGTTTATCAAAGTGGAAGGCTGCATGGCTGACTGCGACACCCACCGTCTTTGGCATTCAGGTTACTCCTTTTATAAAAGCAATGGTTCAGGCCCGCTGGGCGATCAGCTCGTACAGCTCGCCGGCGGCCTGCTCGACGGTCCGGTTGACGATCCAGGCGTCGAACCCGCCGGCGTAGCCCAGCTCTTCCCGGGCTATCTTCAGCCGGCCCTGCACGCTCTCCTCGCTGTCGGTGCCGCGGCCCCGCAGGCGCTGTTCCAGCACCTCGAAGGTGGGCGGCAGCAGGAACACGACGGTGGCCCCCGGATACAGCCGCTTGATGTTGGCCGCCCCGTGGACGTCGATGTTCAGCAGGGTGACTTTGCCGGCGGCCATCCGGCGCTCCACTTCGGCCCGCAGGGTGCCGTAATAGTTGCCGTTGTAGTAGTTGTATTCCAGCACATCGCCGCTTTCGATCATCTGCTTGAAGGCTTCTTCAGTGCGGTAGTAGTAGTTGACCCCTTCGGCCTCGCCCTCGCGGGGGGCGCGGGTGGTAGCCGACACCGTCTTTTCGATCTCGGGGTGGGCCTGCCGCAGGTAGCCCATCACAGTGTCCTTGCCGACGCCCGAGGGCCCCGACACCACAAACAGATACTTTTCGCCTTCCATGTTATACTTCCTCCTCTGCCGCTTTGGGTTCCGGCTGGGCCGGGCTGCCGGCGCGGCCCGCCACCGTCTCCGGCTGCAGGGCCGACAGGACCACATGGTCCGAATCCATGATGAGGACGGCCCGTGTGCTGCGCCCATAGGACGCGTCGATCAGGCGGCCCTGTTCCCGCGCCTCTTTGATGACGCGCTTGATGGGGGCCGAGTCCGGGCTGACCACCGCCACCAGCCGCTCGGCGCTGACCATATTGCCGAAACCGATGTTGATGAGCTTCATACTTTACTCCAAATTCTGGATCTGCTCGCGGATCTTTTCGATCTCTGCCTTCATATCCACGACGATCCGGGTGATGTCCAGGTCCTGGCACTTGGAGCCAATGGTGTTGGCCTCGCGGTTGAGCTCCTGGGTCAAAAAGTCCAGCTTGCGGCCCACCGGCTGGCCGCTGCCCAGAATCTCGCGGTACTGGGCGATGTGGCTGCGCAGCCGGACCGTCTCCTCGTCCACAGCGGTCTTGTCCCCAAAGATGGCCGCCTCGGTCAGGACCCGGGCGTCGTCGATGGAGCGGTCCTCCAGGATCACTTTGAGCCGCTCGTACAGCCGCTGGGTGTACTTTTCCACCCGGCCGGCGGTCAGCGTCTCGATCCGCCCCACACAGCTCTCCACCGTGTCCAGCCGGCCGGTGATGTCGGCCAGCATCTTTTCGCCCTCGATGCCGCGCATCTCCACAAAGTTTTCCAGTGCCTGGGCCGCCACGGCGGACACATCGTTCCACAGCTGGTCCTCGTCCACCTCGGCCTGGCGGGTCACCAGCACGTCGGGGAACCGGGCCAGCAGGCCCGCCGTCACGTCGTTTTTGACCCCCAGGGCCTCGGACATATCCCGCAGCGCCTGCTGGTAGCCCCGGGCCAGGTCCATGTCCACCGCCACCGCCGTCTCGGAGGCTTCGAGGTTCTGCAGCGTCAGGCTGACTTCCACCTTGCCCCGGGCGATGCGGCTGCCCAGCAGCGCTTTGAGCTTGCTGTCCAGAAAAGCACAGCTGCGGGGGATGCGGGAGGTGTACTCGAAGTAGCGCGCGTTGACGCTGCGCAGCTCCACCGTGATCTCCCGGCCGTCCATCACCGCGCTGGCGCGGCCGTAACCGGTCATGCTATAGATCATATGCTTTCTCTCTTCCCTTTTCATTCTTGGCAGATCTTTTTTCGCGCATATATATCCTTTCGGGGTCTAGTGCCCCATCTTACGATACATATGGTACCATTTTACTATTCCATGGGCCTTTTTGCAAGGGAAGGAGGCAAAAAAGCGCTGTTTCACACTCTCTTCACCAAAAATAAAAACCGGGCAGGACGCGCCTGCCCGGCATAAGCGGTTAGTATTCTTTTGTGACGTTCTCGACGCCGTATTCTTTTTCAAAGCGCTCGAGGTCCCGGTCGTTGCGGATCAGCATCACTTCTTCAAAGCGGCCGGTGGCCGTCTCCTTGAAGCCGGCGGCCATCTCCCCCGTGCAGATGCTGCACCGGATCACCGGTTTCCAGCGGGCGGGGTCGTAGGACTTTTTCTCCTGCGCTTTCTTTTTTGCAAACAGCACGGCGGCCGCCTCCCTTTCAGGGTCAGACAGGGTGAGACTTGTTCACATAATCGGCGTGGTCGGCATCGACGCCCTGCAGTTTGGCGTTGCGCTTTTCAAAGAATTTGGGCGCCACCTGCGGGAACATGGCGTAGGTCAAAGCGTCCTCCTCCTGGATGGACCACTTGGCGGCCTCGGCCTTGAGCTTGTCCATCTCGGGGGCCAGGGTGTCGGCAAAGCGGCAGGTGATGGGCTTGTCGTCGCCCAAAATCTGCTTGGTGAACTCGGGCTTGATGGGGGCGGGAGTCTTGCCGTAGTCGCCGTGGATCAGGCCCTTGAACTCCTTGGTGACCATCTTGTACCGCTCGCCCAAAATGACGTTGAACACGGCCTGGGTGCCCACGATCTGGCTGGTGGGGGTGACCAGCGGCGGATAGCCGGCGTCCTCGCGGACGCGGGGGATCTCAGCCAGCACGTCGTCCAGCTTGTCCTCCTTGCCGGCGTCCTTCAGCTGTTTGAGCATATTGGAGAACATGCCGCCCGGCACCTGGTAGATCAGGGTGTTGGCGTCCACGCCCAGGCTCTTGGGGCTGATCTGGCCGCTGGCGATATACTTTTCGCGCAGCTTGGCGAAATAGGCGCGGACGACGTTCAGCTGGTTCAGGTCCAGGCCGGTGTCGTAGCCGGTGCCCCGCAGCGCCGCCACCAGGCTCTCGGTGGGCATATGGCTGGTGCCCAGGGCCAGGGGGCTCATGGCGGTGTCCACGATGTCGGCGCCCGCCTCGATGCCCTTGAGGATGGACATGGAGGCCAGGCCCGCGGTGTAGTGGCTGTGGATGTCCACCGGGATCTTGACGGCGGCCTTCAGCTCCTTGACCAGCTCGTAGCAGGTGTAGGGGGTCAGCAGGCCGGCCATGTCCTTGATGCAGATGGAGTCGGCCCCCATCTCCTCCAGGGTCTTGGCGTAGGCCGCAAAGGCCTCGTTGGTGTGGACCGGGCTGAGGGTGTAGCTGATGCAGCCCTGGACATGGGCGCCCTCCTTGTTGGCGGCCTTGATGGCGGTCTGGAGGTTGCGGGGGTCGTTCAGCGCGTCAAAGATGCGGATGACGTCGATGCCGTTGGCCACCGACTTCTGGACAAAGTACTCCACCGCATCGTCGGCGTAGGGGCGGTAGCCCAGCATATTCTGGCCGCGGAACAGCATCTGCAGCTTCTGGTGGGGCAGCTCCTTGCGCAGGATGCGCAGGCGCTCCCAGGGGTCCTCGTCCAGGAAGCGGATGCAGCTGTCGAAGGTGGCGCCGCCCCAGCACTCCACCGAGAAATAGTTGATCTTGTCCATTTCGGGCAGGATGGGACGCATCTCATCCATGGTCATCCGGGTGGCCAGCAGGGACTGGTGGGCGTCGCGCAGGACCACTTCGGTGACCTTGATGGGCTTTTTGGCCATAGTGTTCTCCCTCCCTTTAGTTCAGGGTGACCAGGGTGTCGCCCGAGTTGACGACGTCGCCCTTGTTCACGTCGATGGTGGCCACGGTGCCGTCCTGGGGGGCGACGATCTCGTTCTCCATCTTCATGGCCTCCAGGACCACCAGGGCGTCGCCGGCCTTGACGGAAGCGCCGGGCTTGACCTTGACGTCCAGGATGTTGCCGGGCATGGGCGCCTTGACGGTGACAGCGCCGGCGGGGCCCTTGGGCGCAGCGGGCGCGGGGGCGGGAGCCGGGGCCTCAGGCTTGGGTGCGGCCGGAGCCGGCGCGGGTGCGGCAGGGGCTGCAGCCACGGGAGCAGCGCCGGCCGCGGTCTCCTCCACGCTGACGCTGTAGGCGACGCCGTTGACAGTAATGGTATAGTACTTCATGGATAAACCCTCCTGAAAAATCAGCTTATGCAGAGCTACTTCAAACCCATCCTTCCGGGCGGCATACGCGTCCGGCCGGGGCATTTTGTCGGAAAGGGAAAGGCTGTGCTCTCCCTCGGGCGCGCGTTACAGCGCCATGTTCCCGTGCTTTTTGGGCAGGCGGGCGGCGCGCTTGGTGCGCAGCATATCCAGAGCGGCCACAACGGCGGCGCGGACGTTGGCCGCATCGCAGGCCGTGTCGGCTGCCCCGGCTGCCACGGCGGCGTCGGCGCTGCACACGTCCTTCGTGTAGGCGGCGGCTTTGGCATTGGTGGCCGAAACGATGTTGTCGGAAGCGTCGATCTCCTCCTTATAGAGGACCGAGACGGCGGCGGTGGGCTCCAGCGGGCTGATGACGCAGCCGCGGACGGCGATCTTCCAGTCGGCGGCGGCCAGCGCGGTGTAGACCGGGCCCACCACCTTGCCGGCCAGCAGGCTGACCCGGGCGGTGGTGGCGTCGGCATAGGTGCCGGCCAGGCGGGCGGCCTCACGGACGCCGCCGGCGATGTCGTCGGTGGCGCTGGGGACAAAGCCCTCGGTGCCGGCGATGGTCACCACCGGCAGGCTGAAAGCGTCGCACAGGCGGACAAAGCGGGAGATCTTGGCGGTGCAATTGTGGCAGAGCTTTTCACCGGTGGCCACGACGCCCACAGCCTCGCCGGCGATGGTAGCCAGGGCGGTGTAGACGTTTTTGCCAAAGCCGGCGTACAGCTCGACGGCGCTGCCGGCGTCGATGACGGCAGCCGCGGCCTTCTCGGGGGCTTGCCCGGCCTTAAAGGGGACGGCGGGGGCCTCGAAGGCAAAGCAGGCGGGGCCGGCCAGGTTATTGGAGGGCAGCAGGCCCGCCACATGGGCGGCGGCCTCGGCCGCTTCGGCGGCGGAGGCGGCGACGATGGAGGCCACGCCGGCCTTTGCGGCGGCGGCAGCGGTGCCCGCGCCCTCGACCTTGTCGCCCTTGGCGGCGGAGGTGAAGGGCGGGGTGAAGAACAGCTCAGCCCCCTCTGCCATGATGCAGACGTCGGCGTTGGCCGCGGCCAGCGCGCTGGTGCCGCCGCAGACGCCCAGGACCACGGCCACCTGCGGGATCACGCCCGAGACTTTGGCCACCGCGGCGTTCAGCTTCGCGCTGGCGGTCAGGGCATCCAGGCCCTCGGCCAGCTTGGCGCCCACCGAGTTGTAGAAGGTGACCACCGGACAGCCGGTCTCAGCGGCCAGGCCCAGCAGGCGGACGGCTTTTTCCACGTCCTTTGCGCCCAGCGCCTCGCCGTTCTGCCAAATGGTGTACACCTGCTGGCCGCCCGCGCAGCCAAAGGCGGCGCTCACCGCGCCCTGCTCGAACAGAGCCGTGGAAACGCCGTCGTCATAGAATCGGGCAAGAATCTCTTTTTGGTTGATCTTTGAAGCCATGATCGGACCTCCCTGTGCTTCCCTCACAGCGGCACAGCGCCGCCGTTTCATTCATAATTGCTCTTATTATACTATTTTGCGAGGTTCTTCACAAGTACTTTTGTGGCATTTCTGCAAAATCATCCCTGGCGCTTGGGGCCTCTGGAGCGGGGGCCGGCGGCTGGCGTTTTGGCGCGCGCCTTCACCGGTCCGGCCACAGCCTTGGGGCGGGCTGCTTTTGCAGCTGCGGCGCTGCGGGTCTGGGCGCGGCCCTTGGCGGCTGCGGCCCGCAGGCCGGCCAGCTCCTGCTTGGTCAGCTCGCGGTACTTGCCCGGGGCCAGCATCCCCAGCTTGACCACGCCCTCGGCGTTCCGCTTGAGGCGGACCACCTCGAGGCCCACCGCCTCGCACATCCGGCGGATCTCGCGGTTTTTGCCCTCTTTCAGGGTGATCTCCATCACGGTGCGGCCCGGCTCGTCCACCACCACGTTGACGGTGCAGGGCAGGGTCTTGGTGCCGTCGTCCAGCACCACCCCCGAGCTGAGCTGCAGCACCTGCTGTTCGGTGGCGCGGGGCTGGACCGTGACCCGGTACAGCTTGCTGATGCCCCCCGAAGGGTGCATCATGGCGTTGGCGAAAGCGCCGTCGTTGGTCATCAGCAGCAGGCCCTCGCTGTCCTTGTCCAGGCGGCCCACCGGATACAGGCGGGCCGGGACGTCGGCTACCAGGTCCATGACGGTGCGGCGGCCCAGCTCGTCGCTGACGGTGGTGACATACCCCCGGGGCTTATACAGGGCCAGGTAGTACATTTTCTGTTCCTTGTCGATATAGATCCGCTCGCCGTCCACGTGCAGCACGTCCCGGTCGGGGTCCATCTTGTCCCCGACGGCGGCCACATGGCCGTTCACCTTGACGCGCCCTTCGGCGATGATCTGTTCGGCGGCGCGGCGGGAGCACAGCCCCTGCTCGCTCATGATCTTCTGAATGCGTTCCAATGCCATAGTTTCCTTCTCCTTGTGCGCCTCCCGGCGCTCCTGCGTGTCTCACGACACGCTCCAGGGGGAACCCATTTCTGCGCGCAGTCGCGCGACAGAAATTCCTTCCCCCTGGTATCCTCCTGGGGACAAAATTTGTCGCCGAACCATGCACTCGCCTGCGGCTCGCACACTCTCGGCGTCAAATTTCCCTGTCTGTGTCCCAGCCATCCGCACATGTCGGCTGGCTGGGACGGCGATTGCAAATTTAGCCTTCTTCCTTGGGTTCCTCGGGCTTTTCGGCCTTTTTGTCGGGGATGAGGGCCATCAGACGGTCCACCAGCTCGGGCAGCATGGTCAGCGCCCGGTCGATGCTGTTGGACGGGTCGGACAGCTGGATGGTGCGGACCAGCCCGTCCTTGATGACCAGGAACGCCACCGGGCGGATGCTGACGCCGGCCCCCGAGCCGCCGCCGAACAGGTCCTTCTGGGCGCTGTTCTTGCTGTCAAAGTCGGAGCCGCCGGTGCCGACGCCCACCGAAATGCGGGACACCGGGATGATGGTGGTGCCGTCCTCGGTCTTGATGGGCTTGCCGATGATGGTGTTGGCGTCGGCCATCTGGCGCACCTTGTCCATCGTCACGTTCATCAGACCCTGTATCGTATGCTCAGCCATAGTGTTTGGCCTCCTTACAAACTATCTTGTGTGCTCACACGCTGACAAAAACAGTATACCATATTTCACAGAAAAACGTCCAGTACCTTTTCCCGCCAGAGCCGGACCAGCACCTGCACCGCCGCGATCAGGATGAACAGGGCCCGGGCCGACACCCGGAAGGACACCCGCGCCGCCGGGACGGGGGCGTCGGGGTCGATGCAGGGCACCAGCCGCAGCTCGTCAAAGTCAAGGTAGATAAAGTGGCTCAGCACCCCCAGCGTGGGGTAGAGCCATGCGTTGGCCTGGCCGTAGGCCCGGGCGGCCTCATCCGGCTCTCCCCCGCTCACCGGCCAGAACAGCCGGATGCGGGTCACACGCAGCGCCCCAAAGACGGCCCGGGTCATCTTCCCGCCCGCCTGCAGCAGGGCCCGGAGGGTGTCGAGGGTGAACTTTGCCTTTTCCCGCGGTTTGACGGGCGCTTTGGGCCTGCGGGCGGCAGCTTTGGCGGCCCGTTTCTGCCGCCGCGCCTCCCGACGGGCGGCCAGTTTGGCCTTCAGCCGGGCCAGCAGCCGGCGGAACAGGCCGGGCTTTGCAGGCTCCTGCCCTTCCGGGGCGGGCGGCGGCACGGGTTTGGGGTACTCGAACACCGGGACGGTGAGCCCCAGCGCCCCGGCCCGCACCCGCAGCCGGCCCAGGCCGTCGGGGCTGCCCTCCTCCCCTTCCCACGCCACGTCGGCGCAGAACGGGATGAGCAGGGCCAGCAGGGCAAGCGCCAGCGCCACGGCCAGCAGCACCAGCAGGGCCAGCACCAGCCGGGACAGCACCCACGCCGCCCCGCCCAGCACGGTCAGCAGAACATTCATGACGCCCCCTCCTTTTCTTCCTGTGTGCGGATGGGAGGCAGGCCGTCCAGGCTGGACAGTCCGAACACCCGCAGGAAATGATCGGTGGTGCGGAAGCTGACCGGCCGGCCGGGCAGGTCCAGCCGGCCCGCCTCCTCGATCAGCCCTTTTTCCAGCAGGCTGGCCACGCTGGAGGAGGAGTCCACCCCGCGCACCTGCTCAATGAAGGCGCGGGACACCGGCTGGTTATAAGCGATGACGGTCAGCGTCTCCATCGCCGCCTGGGACAGGGGCGCGGCCCGCCGGTTTTCCAGGGTGCGGCGGACATAGGCGCCGTACTCGTTTTTGGTGGCCAGCTGCCAGTGGTCCCCCAGGCGCAGCAGGGTCAGCCCGCTGTCCGGCTGCATACAGCGGGCCTGCAGGGCTTCCAGCCCTTCCTGCACCAGCGCCTCGGGCCATTCCAGGGCGGCGGCTAGCTTGTCGGTGCCCACAGGGTCCCCGTGGGCGAACAGCACGGCTTCCAGCACCGCCATTCTCTCAGTTTTCTCCATCTTTTCCCTCCTCCGGCCGGGATGCCTGGGGCAGGCGGCCATGGCGGACCGTCAGTCCGCCGTCCGGCGCGATCTCCACCCGGCCCGCCCGGACCAGTTCCAGCACCGCCAGAAAGGTGGCCACCGTGGCCGACAGCTCCTGCTCTTTGCTGAACAGCTGTTCCAGATGGTCCACTTTGCCGGTGGCCAGCCCCCGCAGCACGTGCACCACCCGGCTTTCCACCGAGACAAAGGGGGCGGCCACCAGCGGCTCGAACGCCTCCTGGCGGACGGGCTGGGGCCGGGCCCGGCCGGCCATGTTCCGCCAGCAGTCGGCCAGGGTCTGGGCGGCGTGGCGCAGCGGGTAGAGGCCGCCCCCCTCCAGAACGGCGGGCGGCCGGGTGTAGACCGTTACCCCGCGGGCCCGGCTGCGCAGCTGGCCGGCCAGACGGCGGCAGCGGTCGTATTCGATCAGGCGGCCGGTCAATTCCTGCTTGAGCTGCTGGGCCTCCTGGCTGCGGGGCAAAAGCAGAAAGCTCTTCATCTCCACCAGCTGGGCCGCCATGGCCACAAAGCTGCTGGCCGCGTCCGGTTCGGCCTGCTGGTCCTCCGCCACCACCCGGGTGTACTGGTCGATCAGCTCCAGGATGGGGATGTCGTGCAGGTCCATCTTGTGGGCCTGCACCAGGGCAAGCAGCAGTTCCAGCGGGCCGTCGAAGTCTTTTAAGTGAAAGGTCAGTTCCGCCATGCCGTCACACCACGGTGCCGCTGCGGATGATGTCCCAGACGACAACCCGGCTTGCGATGGCGTCCACCCAGCCGGTGCCGTCGTAGAGCAGCCCCCAGACGAAGTCGGTAGCCGCGGCGATGGGCCCGTTCAGCGCGCCGAACCACACCACCGCCAGCAGAACGGCCAGGATCGCCTTTTCATAGCGCATGATGCCGAAATACAGCCGCGGCGGCAGAAAGACCAGCAGCACCCGGCTGCCGTCCAGCGGCGGCACCGGGATCAGGTTGAATACCGCCAGGCCCACATTCATCAGCACCATGTACTGTAAAAAGTAGGTGGCGAACCAGCTGATCTCGTTCACCGGGGCCCAGTAGTAGACCGCCTTCCAGACCACCATGGACAGGTAGGCCAGGATGAGGTTGGCCGCCGGACCGGCCAGCGCGGTGACGGCCATGCCCGCTTTGGGGTTTTTGAAGCGGCGCACGTCGGTGGGGACGGGCTTGGCCCACCCCACCCCGGCCACCACCATGCAGATGGTGCCCAGCAGGTCGAAGTGGCGCAGCGGATTGAGGGACAGCCGGCCGTGGTCGCGGGCGGTGGAGTCCCCCATCAGATAGCTGGCCAGGGCGTGGCCCGCTTCGTGACAGGGGATGACGATCAGGGTCACCAGCAGTCTGGTCAGGTAGTAAATGCCCAATGCGGTCATAGAACTTCTCCATTGCTTTTGATAGACTTCCCTGCACAAAAGGCGGCAGGATGCTTTTATGATACTATTTTTTGCCCCGTGAAACAAGCCCCGCGGCGTCAACTTGCAAAAACAGCGATAAATTTTTTGAAAGGGACTTGCATTTTCCGTCCGCGTCTGGTAGAATAATAGGGCTGATTACACTGTATTGTTTTGGATTCCCTTTTTGATCTCACTTCATAGGAGGTGCAAATACCCATGGCTAAGTGTGAATGCTGCGGCAAGGGCGTGACCTTCGGTATCAAGGTCTCCCACTCTCATCGCCGCTCTAACCGTACCTGGAAGCCCAACGTCCGCCGCGTCAAGGCGATCGTCGATGGTTCCCCCAAGTATGTTTATGCATGCTCCCGTTGCCTGCGCGCTGGCAAGGTTACCCGCGCTGTCTAAGTTAGTGGTGTATGTTGCCGGTCACGTTTGGCGTGGCCGGCTTTTTTGTTCTTGCCGAAAGAGGTGTTGTTTATGGCGCTGCCCGGCGATCCCGTCATGCTGTTGAGCGTTGTCAACCTGAAACTGCGGGATCAGTATCCCACCCTCGACGCCCTGTGCGAAGACCTCGACGCCGACAAGGCCGCCCTGTGCGCAAAGCTGGCGGCCATCGGCTACGAATACGATCCCCTGCAAAATCAGTTCAAGTAAACGCAAGGAGGCAACTGCATCATGATGGAAGGCAACTATTATAAGGAGTGGAGCACGGCCCTGGGCCGCGACATGGAGTTCAAGGTCTACGGCTCGGGGGGCGTGCCGGTGCTGGCGTTCCCCTGCCAGGGCGGCCGCTTTTACGACTGGGAGAACAACGGCATGCCCGACGCGGCGGCCTGGCTGATCCAGAACGGCCGCATCCAGCTGTTCTGCGCCGACAGCATCGACCACGACAGCTTCCTGGCCGAGGGGCTGAGCCCCCGGCGGCGGGCCGAGATGCAGGAAAAATACTTCTGCTATATCACCGGCGAGCTGGTCCCCCGCATCCTGGCCCTGAACGCCGCCGCCAAGCCGGCTGAAGAAGCCTCCAAGGCCGCGGACAAGCCTGCCAAAACCGAAAAGGCCGGGCCCATCCTCTGGGCGGTGGGCGCCGACCTGGGCGCGTACCAGGCTGTCAACTGCCGCCTGCGCCGCCCCGAACTGTTCTGCGGTGCCATCGGCCTGTCCGGCCGGTACGACGTGTCCGGCTGGCTGGGCGGCCCCGAGGACGACCTGGCCCTCCGCAACGACCCCTTTGCCGCTCTGTCGGTGGGCCTGCTGGACTCGGCCGCCAAGGCCGCCCTTGCCAAGGGGCAGTTCCTCCTGTGCGCCGGCCAGGCCCAGGACTACGCCGAGCCCGCCGCCCTCGCCTCCACCCAGGCGCTGGACGCCGCCCTCAAGGCGGCCGGCATCCCCGTTTCCACCGAAATCTGGGGCCAGGACGTCACCCATGAGTGGCGCTGGTGGGCCCGGGCCTTCGATGTGTTCACCAACCGTCTGTTCAGCTGAGGAGGTGCCCCCATGCCTGCATTCATCACCGGAGCACGCGGCCACGACTTCGGCCGCCACACCCCCTGCGACCTGCTGTCCGCCATCGGGCAGGCCGGCTTTGCCTGCACCCAGCTGGCCTACACCAAGGCCGTGGAAGGGGTCAAGAGCTACAGCGACGTGACCCCCGAGCTGGTGGCCGCCACCCAGGAGGCTGTGGCCCAGACCGGCGTCCGCATCGCCGTCTACGGCACCTATGTTGAGCTGGGCCTCGTGGACGAGGAAAAGCGCAAGGCCGAGGCCGCCAAGGTCCTCAGCCAGATCGGCAACGCCAAGCTGCTGGCCGCCGGCTGCATGGGCAGCGAGACCACCCCCATGGCCAAGCAGCCCGGCGTCGACCGCAAGGACGCCCTCGAAGCGCTGCTGCGCAGCCTGGGCGAGATCATGCCCGCCTGCGAGGAGGCCGGGGTGCTGTTTGGCATCGAGTGCGTCTACCACCACGCCATGAACACGCCCGAGGCCACCAAGATGGTGCTGGACACCATCGCCAGCCCCAACCTGCGGGTGATCTGCGACCTGGCCAACTACATCGGGGCCGAGAACGCCTCCCTGGACGCCCAGCGCCGCATCTGGGACAAGGTGGGCAGCTGGTACGGCGACAAGATCAGCGCCGTGCACTTCAAGGGCCAGGCGTTCCGGCCGGACGGCAGTCACTACTCCACCAGCCTGGAGGATTCGGTCATCGACTACGCCGGCGGCTTTGCCATGCTGCGGCAGCTGCCCCAGGCTTCCCTGCCCGTCCTGCGGGAGGAGGCCGTCCCCGCCCGCGCCGCGTCCGACATCGCCTTTATGGAGCAGTTCTACCGGAAATAAACACGCTTCCCGCGGGAGGTCCTTCAAGGGGCCTCCCGCTTTTTTCACCGTTTTTTCACACGGATAGGGGGTACCGGTATGATTTTCCACTTGTTTTAAGGGGCAAACCGTGCTATAATACGAACACAGGTACCCCGTACGGGTGTGCCGGACGGGCTGCACGCCGCCGGTATGCCGCGGGCAGCCTTCCTTTGGTGCAAAACCCTACGAAAGAGAGGTCCCCTTTTATGGCAAACGAAACCAAACGGTCCGATCCCGCTGCGCAGCAGCCCGAAACCGAAGCCGCCGCGGGTTATCCCGCCACCACCACCTGCGGCACTCCCCGCACCCGTCACCGCACCCCCGAGGAATACCAGGATCTCATCAACCGGCTCAACCGGGTGGAGGGCCAGGTCCGGGGCATCCGCGGCATGGTGGAAAAAGACGCTTACTGCCCCGACATCCTGTTCCAGGCGTCGGCGGTGAGCAAGGCGCTGGACAGCTTTTGCAAGGAGCTGCTGGGCCAGCACATCCGCACCTGCGTGGTGGATGACCTGGAGGCCGGCCACTACGAAGCCGTGGACGAACTGGTGCGGGTGATCCAGCGGCTGATGAAGTAAACTGTCCGTCCGCAAGGAGGAAACGATGGAACAATACAACGTCACCGGGATGAGCTGCGCGGCGTGCAGCGCCCGGGTGGAAAAGGCGGTCGGCAAGGTGCCGGGCGTCACCGCCTGCTCGGTCAGCCTGCTGACCAATTCGATGGGCGTGGAGGGCACCGCCAGCCCCGCCGACATCATCCAGGCGGTGCGGGACGCCGGCTACGACGCCAGCCCCAAAGAGACAGCCGGCGCCGCCCAGGCCCCCAGCCCCAGCGCTGCGCTGGACGCCCTGGCCGACCATGAGACCCCCAAACTGAAACGGCGGCTGATCGCCTCGCTGGGCTTTCTGCTGGTCCTGATGTACTTCTCGATGGGGCACATGATGTGGGGCTGGCCCCTGCCCGGCTGGTTTGCGGGCAACCATGTCGCGGTGGCCCTGGTCCAGATGCTGCTGACCATCATCGTCATGGTCATCAACCAGAAGTTTTTCATCAGCGGCTTCAAGAGCCTGGCCCACGGCGCGCCCAACATGGACACGCTGGTGGCCCTGGGGTCCACGGCATCCTTCGTGTGGAGCACCTACGCCGTCTTTGTCATGACCGATGCCCAGCTGCACGGGGACAGCGCCCGGGTCATGGAGTATATGATGGAGCTGTACTTTGAGTCGGCCGCCATGATCCTGACCCTGATCACCGTGGGCAAGATGCTGGAAGCCCGCAGCAAAGGCAAGACCACCGACGCCCTCAAGAGCCTGATGAAGCTGGCGCCCAAGACCGCCACCCTGCTGCGGGACGGCGCCGAAGTCACCGTGCCCGTCGAGCAGGTGCGCCGCGGCGACCAGTTCGTGGTCCGTCCCGGCGAGAACATCCCGGTGGACGGCGTGGTGCTGGAAGGCGCCAGCGCTGTCAACGAGAGCGCCCTGACCGGCGAGAGCATCCCGGTGGACAAGGCCGCCGGGGACGCCGTCTCGGCCGCCACCGTCAACCAGTCCGGTTTCCTGCGCTGCGAGGCCACCCGCGTGGGCGAGGACACAACCCTCTCTCAGATCATCAAGATGGTCAGCGACGCGGCCGCCACCAAGGCCCCCATCGCCAAGATCGCCGACAAGGTCTCGGGCGTGTTTGTGCCGGTGGTCATCACCATCGCGGTGGTCACTACCCTCGCGTGGCTGCTGCTGGGCCAGAACCCGGCCTTTGCCCTGGCCCGCGGCATCTCGGTGCTGGTCATCAGCTGCCCCTGCGCGCTGGGCCTGGCCACCCCGGTGGCCATCATGGTGGGCAACGGCATGGGCGCGAAGAACGGCATCCTGTTCAAGACCGCCGCCTCGCTGGAGGCCGCCGGCCGCACCCAGATCGTGGCGCTGGACAAGACCGGCACCATCACCCGGGGCGAGCCGGAAGTCACCGACATCCTGCCCGCTGAGGGCGTCACCGAGGGCGAGCTGCTGACCCTGGCCGCCGCCCTGGAACAGAAAAGCGAACATCCCCTGGCCAAGGCCGTGCTGGCCCACACCGCCGCCCTGCAGCTGGACCCGCCCGAAGTGACCGACTTCACCGCCCTGCCGGGCAACGGCCTGACCGCCAAACTGGCCGGCCGCAGCATCTACGGCGGCAGTTTCACCTTCATCGAGAGCCAGACCACCGTCCCCGCCGCCCTGGCCGGCCAGGCGCAGACCCTGGCGGAACAGGGCAAGACGCCCCTCTTTTTCGGCGGCGAAGGCCGGCTGCTAGGCCTGATCGCGGTGGCCGACACCATCAAGGAGGACAGCCCCGACGCCATCCGCCAGCTGCAGGCCATGGGCATCCGGGTGGTGATGCTGACCGGCGACAACCAGCGCACCGCCGAGGCCATCGGCCGGCAGGCGGGCGTGGACCAGGTGATCGCCGGGGTGCTGCCCGACGGCAAGGAGAGCGTGATCCGCGCCCTGAGCGAAAAGGGCAAGGTGGCCATGGTGGGCGACGGCATCAACGACGCCCCCGCCCTGACCCGCGCCGACACCGGCATCGCCATCGGGGCCGGCACCGACGTGGCCATCGACGCCGCCGACGTGGTCCTGATGAACAGCCGCCTGTCCGACGTGCCCGCGGCCATCCGCCTGTCCCGCGCCACCCTGCGCAACATCCACGAAAACCTGTTCTGGGCGTTCATCTACAACGTCATCGGCATCCCCCTGGCGGCCGGCCTGCTGATCCCCCTGGGCCTGACGCTGAACCCCATGTTCGGCGCGGCGGCCATGAGCCTGTCCAGCTTCTGCGTGGTGTCCAACGCCCTGCGGCTGAACCTGTTCCAGCTGCACAGCGCTGCCAAAGATAAGGCCATCCGGCCCGTCGAGCTGCCCCCCGCGCCCGCGCCGGCGCCGGCGGCCTGCCCCATCGTCAACCAAACGGAGGTAACTGCTATGAAAAAGACCATCAAGATCGAAGGCATGATGTGCGGCCACTGCGAGGCCACCGTCAAGAAGGCGCTGGAGGCCCTGCCTCAGGTGGATGCGGCTGAAGTCAGCCACACCGCCGGCACCGCCGTCGTCACCCTGAACGCCGGCGTGGACGACGCCGTCCTGACCAAAGCCGTCGAGGACAAGGACTACAAAGTGACCGGCATCGCATAAAAATTTAGGGGGAACCCATTTCTGCGCGCATACGCGCGTCAGAAATCCTTTCCCCCTAATATCCCCCTTTTAGACAAAATGCAGCGCAGAACCGTGCACTCGGCCTTACGGCCTCGCACACTCTCTGCGCTGCATTTCCCTGTCGGTGTCCCGCCCGTACGCACATGTCGTCCGGGCGGGACTTTTTTATAGAGCAGCCGGGAGGAGCCGTTTCAGGCTTCTTCGGTCCCGGCCTGGGTCTGGGCCAGTTCTTCCTGATAGAACACGCCCAGCGGGCCGATGTAGTTTTTCTGCCAGGGCTTGGGCTTGCCCAGATAGTGGACCACCACCGTGTTCTGCCGCACCCAGTCCAGGTCCAGCCATTCGGAGGGGTGGACGCTGCACTGGCACTGGATGTACAGCCGGTCGGTCATGTTGTAGATCCGGCTGTCCAGCACCAGGGATTTGTCGCCGAACAGGCCGGTCAAAATGTCCTGGTCGGGCAGGATGAGCCGTTTTTTGTACTGCTCGGCGTAGTCGCGGATGTCCTCCAGGCGCAGGGTCCTGCGCAGGAGGTCCAGGTTCATCATCAGCACCCCCGAGTTGAGGTAGCGCACCCCGTCCTCGAGGCCCAGGCGGGCCTGGTTGAATTTGTTCAGGAAGCGGTCGGTGTGGCTGCACGCCATGAAGGCCGCCCCCGCAAAGTCGGAGGTATAGAGGGGCTCCAGACTGTTGAGGACCACCGTGTCCACATCCAGGTAGAGGATGCGGTCCAGGGCCGCGGGCAGCAGCAGAGGCGCGGCCAGCCGGTAATAGATCTGGACGGGGTAGCGGTTCGTCTCGGGGAAGCCCTCGAACAGGCCATCCGGCACCGGGATCAGGGTGCAGCAGTCCTCGGGGCGCAGCGCCGCCCGCATCCGGGCCCCGTCCTCCCCGGTCAGGTCGGAGTGGAGGACGTACACGTCGTAATGGGCGGCCCCGCCGTGGCGCAGGATGGTGGCCATGCACTGCTCCCACAGGGGGACAAATTTCTGGTTGATGGAAAATAACAGGTTCATGTCACTATTGTATGCTTTTGCCGCCCGTTCTATCCTTCTTTGGAGGCGGGCTGCTTTTCTTGCTTTCCGCGCTTTTGGCAGGCTGTGCCCGGGACGCTCCGGGCGGCATCCAGAAAGCCCCCCGAGGCGTAAATGCGGCACAGCGCCTGCCCGATCTGGCTCAGGCTGCGGGCCTCGGCCACCGCCATCCCGCCCTCTTTCAGGCTGGGCAGGTGGCCGCAGAGCATATCCCGCAGCCGGGCCTCGAACTGGTCCACGGTGGCGGCCTTGTAGACCGACTTGCCGTCCTCCAGCCAGTTGGCGTAGACCGGGATGTCCCGCACGATGGTGGGGATGCCGCAGGCCAGCGCCTCCAGCACCACGATGCCCTCGGTCTCCTCATGGCTCAAAAAGGCGAAGGCGTCCGCCCCGCAGTAGGCGTCGCAGAGGTCCTCCGCCCCCACAAAGCCCGCGAACAGGACGTTGCCGGGGGCCGCCTCCATGGCGCGGCGGATCTCCTCGGCGAGCAGGGCCTGGTCGGTCTGGCCAAACCAGATAAAGCGCACCTCCGGCATCCGGCGGGCCAGCTCCACAAAGTCGGGCAGGCCCTTGCGCACCATCCAGTGCCCCACCGAGATGACGCACTTCTGGCCTTCGGCCAGGCCGTACCGCTCCCGGAAGCGGGCCCCGCGGGCCGGGTCCGGGTGGAAGAACCCGGTGTCGATCCCGTTGGAGAGGGTGTAGATGGGCTTGCCGATCTTGTACCCCATCAGGATGCGCCGGGAGTAGACGCTGGGCGTGATGACCACATCCCCCTGCCGGTAGCAGAAGATCAGCCACCGCTTGAACAGGGGGGCCAGCAGGTTGGAGCCGAAAAAGCTGTTGCGGAAATCCTCCATGGTGGAGTGGCCGTAGTACACCACCTTGCACCCCCGGGCGTGGGCCCGGGCCGCCGCCAGCGGGGCGCTGGGCAGGACGGTGTTCAGGTGGACGACGCACTCTTTGGCCCCGGGGCCGGCCGGCGGGATCTGGTCGATCAGGGGCAGGCCCGCGCTTTTCAGGGCGGCGGCCTGGTGTTCCAGGGCCTTGCCCACCCCGCTTTTGCGGACCGTTTGATAGCCGCCCCGGTAAATGCAGACAGACATAGATCATTCGCCTCCCCTCTTGGTCACAGCAGACGCAGCACCGTATTCATGGCCACCGTCAGGCCGGTGCTGTAGGCCGCGATGGCAAAAGGTTTGCAGGTCAGGATGATAAAGGTGAACTGCCCCCAGTTCATGGAGGTGGTGCCCGCCAGATAACACAAAAAGTCGTCCGGGGCCACCGGGAAGAAGATGGCCAGCGCAAACCATTTGGTAAAGCTTTTTTGGCCCAGCCAGCGGTCATACTTCAGCAGCAGCTTGCGGGAGAACATCCGTTCCAGCAGGGGCCGGCCGCAGTAGCGGGCCACCCCGAAGGCCGCCAGCGACCCGGCGCAGATCCCCACATAGTTGTAGGCAAAGCCGTACCACGGCCCGAACAGGATCACGCCGGCCAGGCAGCCCAGCCCGCCGGGCAGGATGGGCACCACCACCTGCACCGCCTGGAAGGCCACGAAGGCGGCCGCCGCCCAGGGGCCCAGGTCCGCCACCCACGCCTGCAAAGTGGCAAGGTCGGTCAAAAGGCCCTTCTGCCAGGCCCACACGCCCAGCCACAGGCAGAGGAAAAATCCCACGCCCGAGGCCGCGGCGGGCACGCTGGCGGGCAGGCCGCCGGGAATGCGGCTGCGGCGGTCCAGCGCTTCCTGATAGACTTCCAGCGCCTGGGCCGCGAAACGGGGCGCGGAATACCGCTCGGCGGTGGCCAGGGCCCCGGCCCGCAGCTGCGCCTGCACCCCGCCGCCGGCGCGGAACGCCTCCAGCGCCGCGTGGAACCCGGCGGCGTCCTTCCACTGCCAGCCGTTGACGCCGTCCTCCACCACACCGTCCAGACAGGGGTCCGCCCGGACGATGGCGGGCAGGCCGCAGGCCAGCGCCTCAAAGTAGGTCAGGCCCTGCGTCTCGCTCTGGGAGGCACAGACAAAGGCGTCCCCGGCCTGGTAATAGCGCACCACCTCGCCGGGCGGCACCATGCCGGCAAACATCACCCGGTCCACAAGGCCCAGGTCGGCGGCCTGCTGTTCCAGCTGGGCGCGGACCGGGCCGTCCCCCACGAACAGCAGCAGGGGCCGCGCCCCGGCCGGCTCTCTGGCCAGCAGGCGCAGCAGCTCGCCATGGTTCTTTTCGGCGGCCAGCCGCCCCACCGACACCAGGATGGTCTCCCCTTCCGGCAGGCCCAGCGCGCGGCGCAGGGCAGGCTTGTCCGCTGGGCTGACGGGGCGGAACGCTTCCAAATCAATGCCGGTGGGCACGGTGTAGACCGGGCAACTGACCCCGTACCGGTTCAGCAGACCGGTGACTTTGCCGGTGGGGGCCAGGATGGCGTCGCACCGGCCCGACAAAAGTTTGGTCAGTTCTTTCACCGCCACATGGCCGCAGCGCTCGCTGGGGATCAGGTAGCGGGTATAGTCCTCGTATACGGTGTGGTAGGTGTGCACCAGCGGGCAGCTGCACCGCCGGGCCAGCTGCCACGCCGGCAGAAAGGTGGAAAACTCGCACTGGGAGTGGATCACGTCGGGGCGCCAGTCGGTCAGGGCCCGCATCCAGCGGTTCCAGGCCGCAAAGCGGACCCGCGCGCCGGGGTACACCCGGTCAGCGCTGCGGCTGCCCAGATAGATCACGCCGTCTTTTTCATAGGAATGGCTGTCCGGCGAGAGGGTCAGCACCCGGACGTCGTGGCCCTGGGCCAGCAGTTCCCGCCGCAGCAGCGTCACGGACCGGACGACGCCGTTCACGGCGGGCGTCCACCAGTCGGTGGTCAGCAGTATTTTCATCTCATGCACCTCCGTCACGGAGCTTTACAGCAAAAAGTCTCTGACCTTAAAACGAATCAGAGACTGGATTTTTTACAGAAAAAAGAGTTTTGCAGAAAATAATTCCAGCATCGGCTCCGCCGGGCGGCCGGACGCTTTGGCCGCGCACAACTCTCTTTTGTATTGTATCAGGTTTTGCACTTTGCCGCAAGGCAGTTTACCATTTCTTTGCGCGATCTTTCCCTGTTGTTCTTTTTCTGTTGCTGAAAAACAGCTGCTGCGCTGTTTTACAGCCTTTCCAGCAGGCGGGCGCCGCCCCGGCGCAGCCACGCCAGCACGCCGGCGCACCCGGCGGCCAGCACCGCGCAGCAGACGGCCATTCCGCCCAAAGCGCCCAGCGGCACGCGGATCACCCACCACAGCCCGGCCAGCAGGGCCAGGATCGCCCAGTTGGCGAACAGGGCCAGCACCGGGGCCGCCCCCTGCTTGACGGCGGCCGTCTCGTTGGTCCAGTGCAGGTTGGGCAGCCGGACCCCCAGCGCCAGACCCAGCGCCCCGGTCAGCAGGGTGTACAGGCAGACCGCCGCGAGGGTGAGCAGGGCGTCCGCCGGGCCGCTGCCCACGGCCCACAGCAGACAGACCGCGGCCAGCGCCGCCGGGGGCAGCGTCAGGGCCAGATGCAGGTCCAGCTTGGCGCGCAGGATCTGCCATGCGCTGACCGGCAGGGAGCGGATCAGCCAGAGGGTCCCGCCTTCCAGCGAGACGGAGGGCGGGGTGAGCAGGTTCATGGAGGCGACAGAGCAGACCGACACGCACACCAGCGCCGGCCCCAGGGGGGCCAGCCCGGGCAAGAGGAGAAGCCCCGTCCGCAGAAGGTCTGCTTTCCAGATTCCGCCCACGGCCGCCGCCACCAGCAGGATGGTGCCCAGCATACCGTTGACCATGTAGCTGGTGCAGCCGGCCAGGCGGCGCAGCTCCCGGCCCAGCAGGGCCGCCCGCGGGCTGTGGACGCGCAGGGGCTTTTCCTTATAGACTGCCCTGGCCGCGCCCCGCCGGGTGGTCATGATCCGCAGGTAGCTGCGGCGCAGCACCAGCCAGACGGCCGCTGCCGCCCCCAGCGACACCGCCGCCAGGATGCCCAGAGCAGGCAGGTCCCCCAGCGAGGCCCGGCCCAGCAGGTAGACGGCCTGCGCGTCCGCCCGCAGACCGGCCGACGCCTCGTCCAGATGGGTCAGCAGCCAGATCAGGCCGCTCCGGACCAGGAAGTTGGCGCCGAAGGCGAACACCAGGATCAGCACCGCGTAAACCAAACTGAGAACGGCCTTATACCGGGTGACGCGGCTGCCCGCCGCAGCCGCCAGCCAGCCCACCAAACAGGAGCCCGCCAGGGACAGACACCCCAGCAGGGCCGTCACCGGCAGCATGGCCAGGGCGGCCCCCGCCGGATGCGCCCCCAGCACAAAGTAGACAACATACGCCGGCAGCAGGATCACCGCAAGATAACCGGTGCCCAGCAGCCAGACCGAGCCCATCCGCACCCCCAGGATCAGCCCCGGCGGGATGGGCAGAGCCAAAAGCTGCTCGTTGTCGCGGGCACAGTACAGGGTGCCGTAGGCGGCAAAGCCGCCGCCCATCACCCCCACCAGCAGCGCCGGTACGGCCATGATGGCAAAGTAGAGCCAGTCCAGCCCGGCCTCGCTCAAAGGCTGGCAGAGCAGGCCGGCCAGCAGGCCGACGCTGCCCATCACCAGCAGCACCACACACACCGCCAGCACCAGAAAGCCCGCGGCTTTCCAGCCGGTGCGGGCCTTGCCGGTGGCGCTGCTGCGCCGCAGGAAGGCCGTCATTTCCAGCCATTGCTTTTTCAACAGGACGGTCAACATGGTGACACCCCTCCGTTTCGTTTTGAATGTGCGATGTCAGTCCTTTTGTTTGTCCTCCAGTTCGAGGAACACTTCTTCCAAACTGTCGTCGCCCTTAACTTCTTCCATGGTGCCGGCCCGGATCAGCCTGCCGCCCCGGATGATGGCCACCTTGTCGCAGAGCTTTTCGGCCACTTCCAGCACATGAGTGGAAAAGAAGATGGCCCCGCCCCCGTTGCAGAACTGCCGCATCAGCACCTTGAGCTGATGGGACGCTTTGGGGTCCAGCCCCACAAAGGGCTCATCCATCAGCAGGAGTTTGGGCGCGTGGACCAGGGCGGACAAGATGGCCAGTTTTTGCTTCATGCCGTGGGAATAGGCGCTGACCGGCTGGGCCAGATCCCCGGTCAGCTCAAAGGCGTCGCCATAGCGGCGGATCCGCTCGGCCCGCTCCGCCGCCGGCACCCCGAACACATCCGCGATGAAGTTCAGGTACTGGATGCCGGTCATGTACTCGTAGAGGTCGGGGTTGTCGGGGATGTAGGCCATCCGCTTTTTGCAGGCGAGGGGGTCTTTCCGAATGGACACCCCGTCCACCAGAATATCCCCGCTGTCAAACTGCAGGATGCCGCAGCAGCTTTTCAGGGTGGTGGTCTTGCCCGCCCCGTTGTGGCCGATAAAGCCGTAAATCTCCCCCGGGCGGATGTGCAGGGACAGATCGTCCACCGCCTTTTTGCCGCCGTAAATCTTGGTCAGATGTTGGATATTGAGCATGGGAATACACCTCGCTTGGCTGCCGTTAACGTTTAACATTTAGATGAAATGTTGTTCGGATTATAGCAGAACCGGTCCGGCTTGTCAACCGGTGTCTGCATCTTTTTGATATCAAAATCATATCACTTTCAGCAATCCCTGTCAAGCCCATGGTATGCAGGCAAATAAAAAAGCCTCAACTGTACTGCTCGTGCATACAGTTGAGACTTGATTTTTCTATTCAGCTATTACGGCTACTTCTTCCACGCCGTAGCAGCGGAACAGTTCCGCCGCCGCCGGGCCGATCACTTCGCCGCTGACGGCGATGGGGATGGCCGGCGGGCAGGCCACGGTGGGCAGGGCGCAGACCCGGCCCAGAGCTTGCCCGGCCGGGACCCGTTCCTGCCGGGCCAGCACCGCCTGCCGGATGGTGCAGCGCGGGACAGCCTCGGCCGCGAGGCGGCCCCAGATGCCGGCAGGCAGAGTGGGCAGCGCCGTCCCCTCCCCCGGCCGGCGGGCCGCGTCCGCCGCCGCCCGCACCCGGTCATAGTCCCGGGGCAGGTTGCCGGGGGCGAACATCAAAACCACATACTGGCGGTCGGCATACTCGCACTCCACTTTGTGGGCCCGGAGGGTCTCAGCCAGAGCCTGTCCGGTGCAGCCCAGCGCCCCGCCGTCCAGCACCACTTTGAGCGGCTCGGACGGGCGGACGAGGCCGGGGCACAGCGCGTCAAGGTCCTGTTTCAGGGCGTCCACCGCCCGGATGCAGGCGGTCAGCTGGGCGGGCCAGTCCCCCGCCAGCGCCGCGGCGCAGAGGTCCAGCGACTGCAAAATCAGATAGGAGGGGCTGGTGGAGCCGAACAGGCACATGGCCCCCCGCACCGCCGCCGGGTCGGGGGCCAGCAGCCCATGGCCCACATGGAGGTAGGCCCCGCCGGTCAGCACCGGGAGGGTCTTGTGGGCCGAATCGCAGCACAGGTCCGCCCCAAGATCTATGGGGTGGCGGCTGCCCCCGGGCAGAAAGCGCAGGTAGGCCCCGTGGGCGTTGTCCACCAAAAGAGGGACGCCCCGCCCGTGGCAGAGCGGCGCCAGCGCCCCGACGTCCTGTATCCCGCCCAGATAGTCGGGGCTGGTCAGGTAGACCGCAAAGGGACGCCGCCCCGCCGCCTGCAGCCCGTCGAATGCTGCCGCCAGGCGGCCGGGCGTGACCGGGCAGGCGCAGAGGCCGTCCTCCGCGTCTGGCGCAGGCCAGACCCACGCGATGTCAAAATCCAGCAGCGCCGCCGCATAGAGCAGGGCTTTGTGGGCGTTGCGGGCGGCCAGCAGCACCGGCCTGCCCTGCCCCGCCGGGGCCGCCTGCAGCGCCAGGAACAGCATGGCCCGGATGCACTGGGAGGAACCCTCGGCCCCATAATAGGTCGCCGCCGTGCCGAACAGGCGTGCCGTGTTCGCCTCGCTGGCCGCAATGATGCCGCCGGCCTCGTACAGCTCGTCCGCGCCGGCGATCTCGGTCAGGTCCAGCGCTTCGCAGCCCAGCGGGCCGCGGCCCTTGTGCCCCGGCATATGCAGCCGGGAGACGTCCGACGCGGCGTACTCCCGGACAAACTCAGCGATGGGCGCGGCGCTCATTCAGACCGTCTCCGCGCAGCCCTCGCCGTCGGCGCAGGCGGTGCAGGTCCCGCCGATCTCCAGCGGCACCTCCACGCCCTGGGCGGCCAGGTCCTGCTGCTCGGCCACCTTGATCATGATGGCGCACTCGATCCGCTTTTTGAACAGCTCGCAGGCGTACTCGTACACGCCCTGGATCGAGCCGGTGGCGTGGTAGGAGTTGGCCGCGCACCCGCCCGAGCAGTACAGCTTGGCCCAGCAGTCCCGGCACTCGGGCCGGGCGTAGGCGTTGCAGTGGCGGAACTCGTCCTGGGCGGCGGTGTTGGTGACGCCCTTCCAGATATCGCCCAGCAGATACTTGGGGTCGCCCACGAACTGGTGGCAGGGGTACAGGTCGCCCCAGGGGGTGACGGCCATGTACTCGGTGCCCGAGCCGCAGCCCGAGATCCGCTTGTAGATGCAGGGGCCGCCGGTCAGGTCGATCATATAATGATAGAAGGTAAAGCCGCGGCCCTCCCGGTCCCGCTTGAGCATCTCCTTGGCCAGGATCTCGTACTGCTCCAGCAGGACGGGCAGGTCCTCCTTGGTCAGGGCGCAGGGGTCGTCGGGTTTCGAGACCACCGGCTCCATGCTCAGCTCGGTGAAGCCCAGGTCGGCCATGTGGAAAATGTCGTTGGTGAAGTCGGTGTTGGCGTGGGTGTAAGTGCCGCGGATGTAATAGTTCTTGTCCCCGCGGGCCTTGACGAACTTCTGGAACTTGGGCACGATGGTGTCGTAGCTGCCGTGGCCGGCGTAGTCCACCCGCAGGCGGTCATGGACTTCCTTGCGGCCGTCCAGGCTGAGGACCACGTTGCTCATCTCCCGGTTGCAGAAGTCGATGACGTCGTCGTCGATCAGCATCCCGTTGGTGGTCAGGGTGAAGCGGAAGTTCTTGCCCGTCTCTTTTTCGCGGGCGCGGCAGTAAGCCACCAGGTCCTTGACCATCTGCCAGTTCATCAGAGGCTCGCCGCCGAAGAAGTCCACTTCCAGGTTGCGGCGGGTGCCCGAATGCGCGATCAAAAACTCCATGGCCTGCTTGCCCACCTCAAGGCTCATGAGGGCCCGCTCGCCCTGGTAGCGGCCCTGGGCCGCAAAGCAGTAAGAGCAGTTCAGGTTGCAGGTGTGGGCCACATGGAGGCAGAGGGCCTTGACCACGTGATTGCGGTTCTTGAAATCAAAGGCCATGTCCTCGTAGACGTCGGGGCTCCACAGCTTGCCGGCGGCCTCCAGAGACGCGATATCGTCCAGGCACTGTTCCAGGTCGGCGGCGGTGACGTCGGGGCGGCCGGCATACTTTTGCAGCAGCTGGGCCACGATCTCGGCCCGGGGCTTTTCCTTATACAGGGCGATGGCGTCGTAGGCCACGTCGTCCACCAGGTGGACCGAACCGCTGCAGGTGTCAAGTACGATATCGTACCCGTTGAGCTTATACTGGTGTACCATCTTGTCCTCCGTGAAACACAAAAAAATGCCGCCCGGCAAAGGCGGCATCAAGTGGGTCTTTCCTTACTTGTTGCTGTTCTCGCACTTCTGGTTTGCCACGCCGCAGGAAGTCTTGCAGGCAGACTGGCAGGAGGTCTGGCACTCGCCGCAGCCGCCGGTCTGGACGCTCTTGGTCAGGTCGCGGGTCGCAATGGTCTTGATTCTCTCCATGGTATGTACCTCTCTATTCTCTATGGACTACGCCCCGCGCACAGCGCCGGGCAAACGTATCTTGCAAGTATGATAACACGGTTTGGCCCTGCTGTCAAGTGCCGCCCGGCCCCGCTTCGGGGAAAGAGGGCAGGCCGGTCAAAATGGTGTGCAGCCCCAGCTCGCGGGCCCGCTGCAGCAGGTACCGGTAGCGGCACAGCAGGGCCTGCCGCTCATAGATGCGCTGCTCCACCAGGTCCGGGTCCACCTCGAGGTTGAACATCATGGCGTTGCGGTTCAGGCAGTACAGGCACTCTTTGATCTCCTCCTCCAGTTCGGGGTGGTAGCGCTCGTGCTCCATATCCCGCACGACGCGCCGGGACAAAAGGGTCTTACGGGAGCTTGGTTCGGACATAGCGGGGGCCTCCTTTGTTGCTTCTCCTTTGATTGTATGCCTCACTCCCTGCAAAATATGCCAGATTTTTTATTTTGGGGGTTGACAACCGCCCCAAACCTGAGTATAATAATCACCGTCGGCAGCGCGCCGGACACAAAACCGAATCCGATGGGGATTTGCATAGTGGTAGTGCGGTAGACTCTGACTCTACTTGTGGGAGTTCGATTCTCTCATCCCCAACCAGAAGCCTTGTCCAGTTGGACAAGGCTTTTTTGTTGTGTTGGGCTCATGAGCGGGCTGGACAGAGAAGGCTCCAACAGCAAAACCCCAACAGCCCGGACGCTTGCGCATCCGGGCTGTTGGGGTCAATGTGTTTTAGGAGGTTGAGGTTAGGTTAGTCGTTGTCCGCGCCGAAGTCGATGTACGCGCCCTTCATGGGGCTGGCGGCCAGTTCGCTGAACAGGCGCAGCACGCCTTTGGTGTACTTGCGGGGCTTGGGCTGCCAGCGCTTGCGGCGCTCGGCCAAAATCGCGTCGATCTCCTCGGGCGTTTTGCGCTCGCCCTTGACGCCCACGATGTTCAGCTTGCGGGCAAAGACGTCGATCTCGATCAGGTCGTCCTTTTCCACGAGGGCAATGGGGCCGCCGTCCACGGCCTCGGGGCTGCAGTGACCGATGACCGGCCCGGTGGATGCGCCCGAGAAGCGCCCGTCGGTGATCAGGGCGATGCTGCGGCCCAGCTCCTTGTCGGAGGAGATCGCCTCGGAGGTGTAGAACATTTCGGGCATACCGCTGCCCTTGGGGCCCTCATAGCGGATAAAGACGGCGTCGCCCTTTTCCACTTCGTGGTGCAGGACCGCTGCCAGGCACTCCTCCTCGCTGTCGAAGGGGCGGGCCCGCAGGACGGCCTGGTACATTTCCTTGGGGCAAGCGGTGTGCTTGATCACCGCGCCCTCGGGCGCCAGGTTCCCTTTGAGGATCGCAATGGAACCGTCCGTGCCCAGCGCCTTGTCGTAGGGGCGGATGATGTCCTGCCGGGTGATGTGGCAGCCATACCGGGCGTTGAACTGGGCCAGCCAGCTCTCGCAGCGGTCATAGAAGCCGTTCTGCTTCAGTTCTTCCAGATTTTCGCCCAGCGTCTTGCCAGTGACCGTCATCACGTCCAGATGGAGCTGCTCCTTGATCTCCTCCATGATGGCGGGCACGCCGCCGGCATAGTAGAAGCACTCTGCGGGCCAGCGGCCGGCGGGACGGACGTCCAGCAGGTAGCGCGCGCCACGGTGCAGCCGGTCGAAGGTGTCCCCCGTGATCTCGATGCCCAGTTCGTGGGCGATGGCGGGCAGATGCAGCAGGCAGTTGGTGGAGCCGGAGATGGCGGCATGGACCAGGATGGCATTTTCAAAGCTCTCCAGCGTGACGATCTTGCTGGGGCGCATCTCGTCGCAGCCCGCCATAGCCACTGCCCGGCGGCCTGCCTGGCGCGCATAGGCCAGCAGGTCGGGGCTGGTGGCGGGCATCAGGGCGCTGCCCGGCAGGGCCAGGCCCAGAGCCTCGGCCATGATCTGCATGGTGGACGCTGTGCCGATGAAGCTGCAGGCGCCGCAGCTGGGGCAGGCATTCTGCTTGGCCCAGTTCAGCTTGGCCTCGTCGATCTCTCCGCGCTCGAATTTGGCGCTGTACATTCCCAGCTGCTCGAGGGTCAGCATCTCGGGGCCGGCGTTCATGGTGCCGCCGGGCACCACCACCGACGGGATATCCACCCGCAGGCAGCCCATGAGGTTAGCGGGCATCCCCTTATCACAGCTGGCCAGATACACGCCCGCATCAAAGGGGGTGGCGTTCGCGTGGATCTCGATCATGTTGGCGATCATTTCGCGGCTGGCCAGGCTGTAGTTGATGCCGTCGGTGCCCTGGCTCTCGCCGTCGCAGATGTCGGTGCAGGCGTACCGTGCGCCGAAGCCGCCGGCCTCGGCGACTCCCTTGCGCACCTCCTCCACCAGGATGGGCAGGTGTCCGCTGCCGGGGTGGCTGTCCCCGGCGGTGCTCTCAATGATGACCTGGGGCTTGGCCAAGTCCTCCGGTGCCCATCCGGTGCCGATACGCAGGGGGTCAAGCTCGGGGGAAAGGGTGCGCATTTTTTGGCTGATGAGGTTTTTCATGGCAGTATTCTCCTTCTTTCAATCAAACTTTCAATCAAATCAAATTCAGGCAAACAGGGACAGGATCAGGCCGAACACAAGGCCCGTCACGCCGATGATCGTTTCCATCACGGTCCAGGATTTCAGGGTGGTCTTTTCGTCCACTTCCAGGTAAGAGCAGACCAGCCAGAACCCGGCGTCGTTGACATGGCTCAGAGCGGTGGCGCCGCCGCAGATGGCGCAGCACATCGCCGCCAGATACAAGGGGGAGCAGCCCGCCACCGCCGGCATGGTGGCCATAATGCCGGACGCCATTGTCATGGCTACGATGGCGCTGCCCACAGAGGCGCGCACCAGGAAGGCGATCAGGAAGGCCACCAGGATCAAGGGCATCCCGCTCTTTTCCAGCACGGGTCCGATGATGTTGCCCAGGCCGGAATCCTGCAGCATCCAGCGGATCACGCCGCCGCTGGCAATGACCAGCAGGATCATGCCGACCGGACGGAGGGACTTGTCCAAAATCTTTTTGAGCTGGTCGCGGGTATACCCCATCCGCGCGCCCAAAAAGTACATGGCGACCAGCGTTGCGATGGTCAGCGCCAGGAAGGGCTCGCCCAGGAACGCCAGCACTTCCTGCACGCCCGCCGGGACCGGCATGTAAGCGGATACGGTGCTGATCAGGATCAGCACGAGAGGGATCAGGATGATGGTCAGCACCAGGCCGAAGGGAGGCAGCTTGGCGTCCTCGGTCTCGGGCGCTTCCTCGATGTTGGAGGGCAGCGGCGTATAAATGCGGCTGCTGATGATGCGGCCCCAGATCACCCCGGCCAGGACGGTGGCGAGGATGGCCGCCGGGATGCCCACCGCGATCATGGTGCCCAGGTTGACCCCCAGCGAATTGGCCACCAGCACGGAGGCCGCCGAAGGAGGCACGAACGCGTAGCCTGCCGCCAGGCCCGCCAGCAGCGGGATCGCATAGGTCAGGGTGGACTTTTTGGTCTGCCGGGCCACGTTGAAGGCCAGCGGGATCAGGATGACGACGCCCGCCTCAAAAAAGACGGTGGTGCCGATCACCATGCCGGTCAGGCCCAGCGCCCAGCCGGCCTTGCTCTGGCCCAGCTTGTCGATCAGCGTCTTGGCGATCTTCTGAGCGCCGCCGCTGACCTCCAGAATGCCGCCGAACATCGAGCCCAGGCCGATCAGCAGGGCGATCCCCTTCAGCGTCTGGCCCACGCCCTTTTCCACCGTTTCCGAGATCAGATGCAGCGGCATCCCCGCCCCCACGCCGATCACGATGGCCGCGATCATCATGGAGATCACCGGGTGCAGCTTGAACCGGATGATCAGGGCCAATAAAAGGATAATCCCAACGGCCGCCGCGATCAAGAGTCTGGTCGGGTCAGCCGCAAAAACAACTTCGGTCATGTTGCCTGCTCCTTTTCCAATACATTCCATCGGTTGCACATCCAGCAAAGAATTTTGATTGTGCCTTCCCCCTTTCCTGATGTCGCCGCATCTTCAAACCGTAGGCAGTGTGTTTGTTGCGATTCATAAGACGTCTTATCTTTGTGGCTATAATATAGCATTTATTCCGATGATTTTCAATATACATCATATGTATTCTACACTACATCTCTTTTTTGCACAAAAAAGAAGGGTTCCTTCCGTCGGAACCCTTCAAATTTTGGGCATATTGTCTTCTCGCGTGAAAAGTTGCACAATTTTGCGGCCGCAGCCGCCCGCACACATCCGATGTTTAATCCGTCTGTTCGCTTTCGTGCTGCTTCCAGAGCTGCAAAATGGCCTGCCGGTTGTAGGTCAGGTGCATCACCATCGCGCAGCGGGCCCCCACGGCGTCCCCATCCAAAATGGCGTTGGTAACGGCGCGGTGGGTCTGGATGGTCTCCTCCATCAGGGAGCGGTGGGTCAGGTTTGCAAACGTCATGACCGCCGTGTTGATGATGGGCACCAGCATCTCCATCACCCGGTTGCCGCTGCAGTGCGCGATGCAGGTGTGAAACGCAATGTCCTTGGGGATATGGTCCTCCCCGGCCAGATAGGCGTGCTCGACCTCGTCGCACAAGCTGCTCAGCCGCTGCTTTTCCTCGGGGGTGGCGTGGTTTGCGGCGGCCGCCGCGATCTCCGGCTCCAGCGCAATGCGCACGTCGAACAGCTCGAGCGCCAGCTTGTATTTATCATCCAGCTGGGAAAGCCCCAGCGGGTCCTCCGCGCGGCTGCAGTGGCTTTTGACGTAGGTGCCATCGCCGCGGCGCACTTCCAGAATGCCCTTGGTGACCAGGCTTTTGACGGCTTCCCGGACCGTGCTGCGCCCCACCTGGAACATCTCTCCCAGCTCAAACTCATTGGGCAGTTTTTCCCCGATCTGCACAGGGGTATTGAGAATATAGGCCATCAGGTCGTCTTCGACCTGCGCCCCCAACAGCTTGCGTTCCATGCGATCGTTTTCCATCCTTCTCTAAATATAGGTTCTGTTTGTTAGTATACAGCAGAACCGGACGGAAAGCAATTCTGCCCACAAACTCCGGCCTGTGATCCGCGCTGCCCGGGCTTACTGTTCGACCTCATACGGCCAGGTCATGATGCCCCCAAACTCATAGACGGCGGTATAGCCCAGATCGGCCAGCGCTTTGGCCGCCCTTTTGCTGCGGCTGCCGCTGCGGCAGTAGACAAGGAGCGTGGTATCCTTTTCCGGGATCACACCGGTGGCGCTCTCCTCGTCGATGGCGCCCACCGGCAGCAGGACCGCGCCGGGGATGTGGCCGCCGTCGTACTCGTCCTGCTCCCGCACGTCCAGGATCAGGACTTCCTGGGTGTCCATCATCTCTTTGGCTTTCTCCTGGCTGATGTGCTGGCAGGCGTCGGACGAAGCCGCGCCGCAGGCGGTCATGGCCATGGCAGAAGCCAGAATGGCGGATAAGATTCGGTTTTTCATGGAGTATCTCCTTTCTCAATGGCTGCGTCTGCCGCAGAGGGCGGACAGACGGTCTCCTTCCCCTGCCCTTTTCTGGGCCTTATTATACCAGTTTTTGGCCGCGACCTCCTGTGACTCAGACACAAACCGGGCTTGCCTTGCGTGGCGGACTGTACTACTATAAAGGTAACATCCCCCGGTGGAGCCATTTCTCGCCGGGCGCGCACAGCAGCGGAGGAACAGTCTGATGAACCATCTCTATTTGATCGGCGGGCCCATGGGCGTAGGGAAAACCACAGTCTGCCAGCAGCTCAAGCAAACCCTCCCCTACAGTGTATTCCTGGACGGCGATTGGTGTTGGGACGCCTCCCCTTTTCAGGTCACGCCCGAGACTCGCGCTATGGTGCTGGACAATATCTGTCACCTGCTGAACAATTTCCTCGCCTGTACGGCCTACCAGAACGTGGTCTTCTGCTGGGTGCTGCACCAGCAGGACATTTGGGACACCATTTTGGGACGGCTGCATCTGGAAGGCTGCGCGGTCCACTGCGTTGCCCTGACTGCCAGCGAAGCCGCCCTGCGGCAGAGGCTGGAAGCGGATGTCGCCGCCGGACGGCGCACCGCGGACGTCATCCCCCGCAGCCTTGCCCGGCTGCCCCTCTATGCCGCCCTGTCCGCCCGGAACATCGACACCACCGGCAAGACGCCGGCCGAAGTCGCGGCCGAGATCGCGCAGTTTGGACAAACGCCTTGAAAGGCGCACAGACAAAAAGCGAGGGCCTTCCACACGGAAAGCCCTCGTTGCGCTCCCTTTTTGATCGCTCAGCGTCACATATCCTGCGCTTTCATGCGCGCAAGCTCCTTCTTTTTGGCCGCCTCGTGTCCCGCCAGCCAGATCAGCAGCAGGATCGCCGTAGGAAACACCAACATCCGCCAGTCCTCAGCCAGGTCGATCTTCCCGTTTGCAAACAGGAACACGAGCGCCCCGAGCCACAGCGCCGGCACGATGCCGCCCAGATACCAGTATTTGGGCTTTCTCCGCGACGCCCAAAAATGGAACAGCGTGATGGCAGCCGCCAGCACCCAAACCAGAACCGGATTCATTTCTTCACCTCCTTTTCGCTTTGGTATTTGTCAAGGATGAGCTTGGCCGTTTCCAGGTCGATGCGGGAATCCACCGCCAGCCCTTTGATAAAGGCCGCGAAGGGTTCCTCTGCTTTCTGGTCGTTCAGCTCGATCTTCTGGATCAGTTTATCCAGCCGCAGCCGGACCGTTGGATACGACACCTGGTACAGCCGCGCGATCTCTTTCAGCGAGCCCGATTTCAGCACAAAGTTTTTCAGAAAGGTCACATCCTCCGGCTCCAGCGCAAGAAGCCACTGCGGGATCTTGTCCAGTTCCATATCCATCGCCCCCGTATGTTTTAACTATATTTAGTATAGCATAAATAAAATAAAAGTCAATCACAAATTTTATATCATTCTTTCTCATTGTGCCTGCATTGCCTGCGCCGGCAGCCGGCTGCGAGGGGCTGCCCGGCGCGCAGCCTTTCAGGCGGGCTGTGGATACCTTTTTTGTAGCGCTTTAATGGCAAACCTACGTTATCCACCGATTTCACGCCCACCGCATTTTTTGCCGGTACGCTATTTTTCTGTTATGCTTAAAACATTCCAAACGACTGTATAACCCATCCTTCTCCCCTATCACGCTTTTTTATGAATCTTTTTCGCGAAAGTCCTGTTTATAGACCTTCTGAAATGCTATCCTAGAGGCAGAAAAGCTCCCGTTTCCCTACAAACGGATTCCAAACAGATCAGAAAGGGTGAACCATATCATGTAAAATCATCATGCAACCGGCTTTCTCTGGATGTGGAAACCGGCGGTGCCCTTTTTATCTGAGCGACATGAAAAGGGCGGCAAGAGGTCGATTCTCTTGCCGCCGCTTTTCTACAAAGTACATCTAATTTTTTCTATCCACAGCACGCCTTGCTTGCAGGCCAATATGCTGACATGCGTATTATATCCGATTCCTTTTCAAAAAGCAAACGCCTGCTGTCAGCCTGCACTCCCTCACAAAAAATGGATACCAAATTTGGGCAATGCTACGATTTTTCGTTTTTCCCTTTGTTTTTACTTCATTTGCCTTGACAGAGGTCTTTTCCCGATGTAGTATGTAAATACAAATTACATTTAATTGAAAGGAGATTTGAAACGTGATCCAACTGGAGGTCTGGGGGCCTTACGCCCTGTTCAGCAGGCCTGAGCTGAAAGTCGAAAAGGTGTCCTACGACGTCCCTACGCCCTCGGCGGCGCGGGGCATTGTGGAGGCTGTCTATTTTCACCCCGGGCTGCGCTGGCATATTGATCGCATCTATGTTCTAAACCCCATTTCTTTTACCAGTATACGCCGGAATGAGGTCCTTAGCAAGATCTCCGCCCGCAATGTACGGCAGGCCGCACAGGGGGGACGGCAGGAACTGTACCTCGCCGCGCCCCAGGAGATCGTGCAGCGCTCGTCGCTGCTGCTGCAGGATGTGCACTATGTCATCGAGGCCCACTTTGAAATGACCAGCAAAGCCGCGCCGTCCGATAACCCCGGCAAGTTCCAGGATATCGTGACGCGGCGGATGGAAAAGGGGCAGTGCTATACGACGCCCTACTTGGGGTGCAGGGAGTTTTCCGCCTCGTTCCGCCGCTGGGCGGGCGGCCCGATCAAAACCATCAAAGAGACCAGAGACCTGGGTTTGATGCTGTACGACTTCGATTATACCGACCCGCAAAACATCACGCCCACCTATTTCCGCGCCAAACTGGAAAACGGCATTCTCAACGTCCGGGATTGTGAGGTGTTCCGATGATCCTGCAGGCATTGACCCATTATTATGAAGATCTGCTGGAAGCGGGCAAAATTGGCCGCCCCGGATGGAGCCAGGTCAAGGTGTCCTATGGGCTTGAGCTGGATGAAGAAGGCCATCTTGTCCAGCTGCTTCATCTGCAGCAGGAAATAACCCGCGGCAAAAAGACGGCCCTTGTCCCCCGCGAACTCCTGCTGCCCGCACAGGTCAAGCGGAGCGTCGCCGTCGCGGCCAACTTTCTGTGCGACAACAGCGGCTATCTGCTGGGCGCAGACAGCAAGGGCAAGCCGGAGCGCACCGCCAGCTGTTTTGCCGCTGCAAAGGCCCTGCACACCGAGCTTTTGCAGCGCGCCGGTTCGCCGGCGGCAAACGCCATCGTCCGCTTTTTTGCGCGCTGGGACCCTGCTCAGGCTTCCGCCCGTCCCCTGCTGCAGGAGGACTGGGACGATTTGATGAAGGGCGGCAACCTGACCTTCTTTTACGACGGCCGTCCGGCGGCGGAAGACCCCGCCGTCCGCGACGCCTGGCAAAGCCATTACGACGCGGGCAGCGCCGACGGTGCGGAGGACATCCTCTGCCTGGTGACGGGCCGCCATGCGCCCCTCGCCCGGCTGCACCCCAACATCAAGGGCGTTGCCGGGGCCCAGTCCTCCGGCGCGGCGCTGGTGTCGTTCAACGGCCCGGCCTTCTGCTCCTACGAGCACGAACAGGGCAGCAACGCCCCCACCAGCGAATACGCCGCGTTTGCTTATACCACCGCGCTCAACACCCTGCTGGCCGACCGGAACCATGTCTGCCGGGTGGGAGACACCACCATCGTTTTCTGGGCCGACGGCTCCGACTCTGCGTATCAGGACTGCGCCATGTTCGCCCTGTTCGGCGGCGGGGTCGGGGAAAATGCCGCCTACCAGGAAGCCGACCTTTTCAACGTGCTCAAGCAGCTCTCCCAGGGGAGCCCCGTTGACTGGGACGACAGCCGCCTTGACTCCGGCACCCGGTTTTACATACTGGGCCTTGCCCCCAATGCGGCCCGCCTGTCGGTGCGCTTTTTCTGGCAGAACAGCTTCGGCGGCCTGGCTGCGCATCTGGCCCACCACTATGAGCAGCTGGACATCATCCGCCCCGCTTATGCCAACGGCACGCTGCTGACCATCTGGCGCATGGCCCTGGAAACGGTCCGCAAGCCTGCTCCCGGTTCCAGAGCTCCTGAACCGGCCCAGCGCCTGGCAGGCGACCTGCTGCTGGCAGTCCTGAACGACGCCCCCTATCCCGCCACCCTGCTGAACGGCGTTCAGCTGCGCATCCGCGCCCAGCAGGATATCACCTGGGGGCAGGCGGCCATCCTGAAAGCCTATTATCAGCGCAATTCCGCCAACGAACAGATCAAGGAGGTCATGGACATGAAACTGAACGATCAGAGCGACTACCTGCCCTATGTGCTGGGCCGGCTGTTTTCGGTGCTGGAGTCGATCCAGCGCAGCGCCAGCCCCGACATTAAAACCACTATCAGAAGCCGCTATTTCAACGCGGCGTCGGCCACGCCGGCCCTTGTGTTCCCCACTCTCATCAACCTCGCGCAAAAGCATTTGAACAAACTGGGCGGCGGGCTCGCCGCCTACTATGAAAAGCGTCTTACTGAGCTGCACAGCCGCATCACCGAGACCCTGCCCGCCCGGATGACCCTGGACGAGCAGAGCGCCTTCCAGATCGGATACTACCACGAGACCCAGAACCGCTACACCAAGAAGGAGGAAAAGTAACCATGTCCGAGGCCATCAAGAACCGCTACGATTTTGTCATCCTGTTCGATGTGGAGAACGGAAACCCCAATGGCGACCCTGATGCCGGCAATATGCCGCGCGTGGACCCTGAGACCGGCTGCGGCCTGGTGACGGACGTCTGCCTGAAGCGGAAGA
>LBJMR02800__coassemble_184_pt1 | contig 111666 bp, 91 predicted proteins | sample LBJMR02800__metabat2_high_PE_029 | metagenome-assembled genome bin LBJMR02800
AGTTTACCATATTGGCACTTTGCACACAACTTCCGGGTTTTAAAACACGCTCTAGACTTTGGTTCCAAAGTTGTGTGCCAACAGGGATGCTGCTCGCCCCTATTGGAAACCCAGAGCCAAAGAGGGGACACCCCTCTTTGAAATCACCCCGGCCTTTTCGTATTCCAGATCAAGCATCGAATACACAAAGCCCTCAGCACCGGTCAATGTATTTTTCCGGTGCTATTCTGTGCGGGCACGAAATCCAGATTGCCCATATCTCCAATCATTCCCATTCATGCTCAAAAGTGCGGTGTTGTTGCAGAAGTGAAACTAAATAAAACCCGGACTCACCCAAGGCAGGAAAGGGGAGTCCGGGTTTCTCTGTTTTGAGGACAGAATGGGGATGTGTCCTCAGTCAGAAAGAGAAGAAAAAAGGATAAAAAGAGTTGAGAAAATGTCAGAAGGAGCCGGTCTCCGCCGGCGGGCGGTGCAGCCTGCCGGCCATGGGTGAGAAAAGGAGAAGATTACAGCAGGTTCTTCTCAAAACGCTTGGCCATTTCCTGGCCGTATGGGCCATAGCTGCCGCTCAGCAGGGCGGGCAGGGCTTTGGCGGTGAATTCGGCCCAGCTTTCCGCCTCGTGGCGGGCCAGGATGGGGTAGAACATAACCCCGTTTTTCCCGGCGGCGGCCCTGTCGCCGGGGGCGTCCCCCACCATCAGGATGTGGGCGGGGTTATAGCCCTTGGCTTTCAGCTGGGCAATGCAGGCGGCCTTGGAGCCGCTGTCCTGGCAGCAGAGCACGTCCACCGAGGGCAGCAGGCCGCAGCGGGTCCATTCTTCTTCCACAGCTTCCCGGTTGGCGCTGGAGACAATGGCCACATCTGCTGCCTGATGGGCAGCGGCCAGTGCCTCGGCCACCCCGGGGAAGGGCTTCTTGTCGCTCTCCGGCAGAGCGTCGATGGCGGCATTGACTTTTTTGGACCAGGACAGGGCCTTGGCCAGGGCGGGCCCCTTTGCGGTTTTGGCGGCCTCGGCGATGGCCTGGTTGGACAGCTCAGGGGCGTGTTCGGCCCAGGCGGCCAGCTCGGCCACCCCTTCGATGGGGCGGTAAACCTTGTCGATCTCGGTCAGGGCCAGAGCCAGGCCCTTGAACCGGTTGATGCCCCGGGTGCCGGAATAGAGGTTGATGGCGTTCCAGCGGTTCAGAATGGGCTCGGCCCATTCTTCCAGCCCCCATTCCTCCACCATGCAGGGACCGAAGCAGCGGAAGTGCTTGATGTCCATGGTGTCCATGGCACAGCCGTCCGAGTCTACGCAGATCAGGTAATCTTTTTGTTTGGCAAATGCTTGCAGCGTCACAGCGTTTCCTCCTTACAGCCGGGTATCCCACCGGCCGCAGAACACATTCTCATCGGCGGTGCCCTTGAACGCGCTCTGGCCGGTGATCTTCTGGATGGCGGCCCGGATGTGGTTGCGCTTGGGGCCGTAGGCGTTGATGAAGGTATGAATCTGGGGCAGGTCGATCAGGTGGTTGGTGTAGTTGAGGCTCATGGCCACGGTGGGAATCTCCTCATTGTACCAGGGCAGTTCCATACTGTGGTTGCAGCTCCACCGGAGCCGGACATTGTTCTCCTGGGCGTAGCCCTTGACATTGACCACAATCAGGGCCCAGTCGTGGGTCCGAATAAATTCTTCCCGGCTGGAATGGCCCATCATCTTGACGATGTTCATGGGAGTGACGCCGTTTTCCACTTCCAGAGCGTAGAAGTTGGGGCACAGGTCCACCTCAAAGCCGGCCTGTTCCAGCTCCTCCTTCACCACCTGTTTGACGGGGTCGCCATTGTAGCCCTTGGAGGTAGGAGTGGAGCCCACATACACCAGAAACACCCGCTTCTTCTGGGCGGGATTCACCGGCAGGGTGCCGCGGGTATCCTTCACCAGGGTGATACAGCTGTCGGCGGCCTGGTCGCTGTAAGCCTGGTGTTCGGCGCAGCCGATGCAGTCCAGGCCGGCCTTGTCCGGGATGCGGACGGCTTCCTCGTAGAGGTGCAGGTGGGCCTTCATACCCAGAATCCGGTGCAGGGCGTCGGACAGGCGCTCCTCGGTGAGGTCGCCCTTGTCATAGGCGGCCTTCATGTAGGCAATGTCCTCGTCGATGTCGTTGGCAAAGAGGACCATGTCGCAGCCGGCGATGATGGCGCCGGGAATGGCGTCCTTCCGCTTGGCGGTGGCGGTCATGCCCACCATGTGGGTGGCGTCGGTGATGACCACGCCGTTGAAGCCCAGCTCGCCCCGCAGCAGGCCGGTGATCAGTTCAGGGGCCATGGTGGCGGGCTTGATGTCCTTATCCTGGATGCCGGGGCAAAGCTTCCGGCTCATTTCAGGCAGGGCAATGTGGCCCACCATGACGCCCTCCAGGCCGTCCGCAATCAGAGCCCGGTAAACCTTGCCAAAGGTGGCTTCCCAGTCCTCCACGCTCAGGCTGTTGACGCCCATGGCCAGGTGCTGGTCCAGCTCCTCCACGCCGTCGCCGGGGAAGTGCTTGGCGGTGCAGGCCATGTTGGGGTTGGCGTCCTTGATGCCTTGGATGTAGGCCTTGGCGTTGGCAATCACGGTGTCAGGGCCAGAGCTGAAAGCCCGGGTGTTCACAATGGTGTTCCGCCAGTTCTGGTAGACGTCGCACACCGGGTTGAACATCCAGTTTGCACCCAGAGCCGAGGCCTCCCGGCCGGCCACCAGGCCCAAGTGATAGGCGTTTTCGGTGCCTTCACCGGCGCCGCACTCCACAGCGGTGGCCACAAAAGTGCCTTCCGGCGCAGCGCCGTTGCCGCCGTCGTCACAGTTGGCTGCGATCAGAAGGGGGATTTTGCTGTGCTTCTGGAAGGTGGTCAGCTGGCTGTAGATCTGCTCTTTATTGCCGCCGTTCTGCCAGCGCAGGCCGCCCATGTGGGACTGGTTCAGTAGGCTTTCCACCTGCTTTTCCCCAAAGCCAGGCTGTGCCTGCAAAATCACAAACAGCTGGCCCAGTTTTTCCTCCAGGGTCATGCCGGCAATGGTATCTTCCACCCACTGGATTTGTGCATCGGTCAGATAAAAGGGGTTGGCTTTCAGGTCAACCATAAGGGTGCGCTCCTTTCCGTCATCATTACCATCCAAAAACGTTGGTTTTTGCTTCTTTGCCCAGGCCGGCCATGGCAGGGGCGAGGACATCCAGCCGCAGTACCTGGCCGCTGTGCCGGGCGGTTTCCCACACCGGCAACCCGGCACCGTTGGGATTGCCGGAGGCGGCAAAATGGGTCAGGTAGGATACCATGGCGCCGGACAGGGCCCGGTCCCCATCGTTGAAAGGCCGCCAGCTGTTGGTCAGGGTGCCGAACCAGTACCACAGATCGGCGCTGTGCCAGGCGCCCTTGTCGTCCCCGGGCAGCTGCCGGGCAAAGCACCAGGCATAGCTGTCCGCCGGCTGTTTCTGACACCACCGAAGGGCGTCGGCGGTCATTTCGGGCTTCATATCCTGGGTGTTGCCGCCGGCCAGATAGGGAATGGGCAGGGTGAAGCCCTCGTCGGGGAACAGAGCATTGTCCCACACCGGGCCCATGTTGGCCATCACCTTGCCGAAGCCCTGGGCGGTGAACTGTTTGCCCATGGCTTCCAGCAGGGCCTGGGGCGGCAGAGCCCGCAGTTCGGCCAGGGTGGAGGCACCGGTGGCCTCCTTCCAGGCAGTCCAGAAGGGGTATTTGTGTTCCATCACCCAGTCCCCGGCAAAGAGCACCGAATCATCCCCAGCGCCGCTGGACATGACGGCTTTGGCGATCAGGCCCTGGGCGGCTTTGGTGCTGCACAGCATCTGGACGCTGTGGGCGCCGGCGCTCTGGCCCATCACCGTGATGTTGTCGGGGTCGCCGCCGAAGGCGGCAATGTTGTCGTGGACCCACTGTAATGCGCACAGCTGGTCATACAGGCCGTAGTTGCCGGCGTGGCCGGCCTCGGCGGCCAGCTCGGGCAGGCAGGCGTAGCCGAACAGGCCCAGCCGGTAGTTGAGGGTCACCGCGATGACTCCCTTTTGGGGCCAGACCGGTTCGTCAAAGGCCTTGTCCCAGCCGGAACCGCTGAGGAAGGCGCCGCCGTGAATGTAGACGATCACCGGGGCCTTTTCGGCGTTGTCGGGGGCCCAGATATTCAGATACTGGCAGTCCTCGCTGTAGCTGTAGTCCAGCCCTTCCCGAAACTCATGGTAGTAGAAGGGGGAGCGGCCGTTTTGGTCTTCGGGGGTGAAGGCGGCATCCTGCATGGCGTTGGGGCCGAAGCGGGAGGCATCGTAGACGCCCTCCCAGTGGGTGACCTGCTTGGGGTATTCCCAGCGGCCGGCCTCGGCATAGCGGATGCCCTTGAAGGCGGTGACGCCGGGGGCGGCAGCCGCTACGCCCTGGATGTCGCCGCAGGGGGTGGAGCAAACATGCTGTTGTATCATGGAAAATCGCTCCTTTTCAGTCCTCGTCCCTGGAGATCAGCTCCTGGGGCTTGGGGATGGCGTTGAGCTTGCGGTTCAGCTCCTTGACGAAGTCCTCGGAATACTGGCTGCTCTTGGTGTTGATCTTGCGCAGGAGAGTGACGTAGGTCAAAATCCGGGTCAGAGGGTCGGATGTAATGCGGGGGACTTCCTGCTCCAGCAGGGCCCAGGCCTCAGGGCTCTTCATCAGATCGCCCATCTCGTCCATGATGGAGTAGTGGTCGGCGGGGAACAGATCCTCCTTGCTCTCCTGGAGGGTGAACCAGTTTTTCACATTGAAGCCGGGGTTGGGATCGTCATAGATGTAGCTTTGTTCCGGCTGTGCCACACGGGTCAGAGTAATGGCATCGGTGAGACTGCCCGCCGAAGCGGCAATCCGGTTGTCTCCTTGGGCCAGAGGCACCTGGTCAAAGACAAAGACCCGGCTTCCTTCCTGAGAAGCGAAGACCTGCCCGTTGACGGTGAGGGTGACGGAGGGCGCGTTGGAGTACACCTTGACGGTGGTGGTCTCGCCGCAGCGGCGGGCATAACGCCGGCCGGTCAGATAGACAAAGGGCTCCTCGCTCCAGCAGGCTTTGTAGAAATAATAGGCATCCTTGCAGACCGAGCGGTCATAGGTGACAAGGCCTTTGCAGTTGCGCCCTTTGGAGGTGGCCATCGCCCGGTTGGCGCTGCCGAAGTCAAACATATTCCACACAAAGCTGCCCCACACAAAGTCCCGGGCCTCAATCTGGGGATAGGCCGTTTCGTGCCAGCGGCACTGGAATTCCTCGGAGCAGTCGCCGGGCTTGGGGTCATCCCGGTGGAGGGTAATTAGGCTGTCTGCGCCGTACTCGGACAGGCAGAGGGGCATGTCGGGATTTTTCTTGTGGAAGCGGTCAAAGAAGGGGCCATAGTCGGTGGCTTCACCGTAGTACCAGCCGAAGTAGATGTTATAGCCCACGGCGTCGGTCAGATGGTTGAGCTGGCTGTTCAGCTTGACGGCGTTGATGTTGGCCAGGGTGGTGAAGCGGGTGGGGTCCAGCTCCTTGGCCAGCTGGTGCAGCTGGCCGATCTTGCGGTACATTTCCAGGCTCTCGCCCGCCATCGAAATCTCGTTCTCTACCCCCCAGAAGCAGATGGACGGGTGGTGCTTGAGCTGCAAAATCAGCTCGGTGAGCTGCTGTTTGGCGTTTTCAAAGACGGCCTCGTTGCCATCCGGCAGGGCCAGCAGCGGGATCTCGGCCCAGACCACAAGGCCTGCCTGATCGCACAGGTCATAGGTCAGGTCGGGGTGCTGGTAGTGGGACAGGCGCACCGCGTTGGCCCCCATCCCGCAGAACAGCTGGATGTCCTGCCGCTGCTGTGCCTCTGAAACTGCGCAGCGGCAGCCCTCCCAGTCCTGATGTTTGGCGGCGCCCCGCAGCTTCAGGTGATGGCCGTTGAGGAAAAAGCCCTGTTCCGGGGAGATTTCGATGGAGCGGAACCCGAAGGACAGGCTTGCCTCATCCAGACAGACGCCGTCCCGCAGGAGGCGGGCCCGGCAGGCGTAGAGATAGGGGGCTTTGCGCCCGTCCCAGCTGTGGGGCCGGGAGACCTGGAGGCAGGCCTGGGGGGCCGAGGCGGGGCGGGTCACGCAGGCACAGGCCTCTCCCTGGTCCAGTACCTCATACTGGATCTGGACGCCCTCCGTCGGGCCCGCAATGCGGGCGCTGACCTGTACCTTCCCGTCGGGGCCGGGCTCCACCGTCAGGCCGGAAGTGCCGTAATAGAGCAGGTCAAAGTGGGTGGCCCCGGTCTGGATCAGGTGGACCGGGCGGTAGATGCCGCCGTAATTGTTGAAGTCACCGCCCAGGGGAATGTAGTCCCGATGGGTGTTGTCGGCCAAAACCAGCAGCTCGTTGCTGCCCGCCCGGGCACCGGTGAGGGCAAAGCGGAAACGGGCATAGCCGCCCTTGTGGCAGCCGAGATAGCAGCCGTTCAGCCAGGCGTGGCAGATGCCGGCCACCGCGCCAAAATCCACAAACGCAGGCCGGGCGGCGTCCGCCAGGGTCAGGGTGCAGCGGTAGAGCCTGGGCCCTTCCTGCTTGGGATCGTCCCCATTCCACACATGGGGCAGGGTGACGTCCACCCAGTCCTGGCCGGTGGGAAGGGTCTGGTGGGTGCCGTCCCAGGAGCAGCTGCTGAATTGCCAGCCCTCCCGCAGCAGAGTAACAGTGCGCATAAAAACCTCCTTGGGTCTGTAAAAATAAGTGCCTGCAGGAAAACCTGCAGACACTGCCGGAATGTAAAAGAAATCAGCGCTGCTGGAAAGCGTTGTAAGCGTCGGTCACATACTGGGTTGCTACATCCAGGCCCATGCCGTTCAGGGTGTTGACATAGGTGTCCCAGCTCTCGTCGATGTTGGACTGGCCGGTGACAAAACGGATCAGCATTTCCTGCACGTAGGTGTCCACCTCGTTCATAATCATGTTGTAGTCGTTCTGGTGTTCGGGCGCGATGGTCAGCTGGGGCAGGCAGACGCCCTGGTCCAGGCTGTGCCACAGGGTGCGGGCTTCCACCTGCTCGGGCATGGTGAGGGTGATCTGCATATAGGCGTCCTCGTCCATGGGGTTGACGAAGCCGTAGGAGGGCAGGGCGTAGGCCAGGACAGCCTCAGAGGGGGTTTTGCCCTCGGGGTTGTTCATGACGGCATCGGTGAAGGTCTTGCTGCCGTCTGCATTGACGGTGTAGCTTTCCCCTTCGATGCCCCAGCACAGCAGGTTGTTGCCCTCTTCCGAGAAGAAGTAATCCAGCACCTGGGTGGCCAGAGCGGGGTCGGCACAGGAGGAGGTCACCACCGCCTGGACGCCCACCTGGGCAACGCCGCCGTCCAGGTGGAAGCAGGGGGTGTCCCCCTCGTTCAGCACCGGCCAGGCCACGCCCACCAGTTCAAAGTCGGGGTTATTGGCCCGGGCGGTGGTGGTCACGTTGCCAATGCCGCTGTTGAGGGAGAGGACGGAAGCAATGCTGCTGCCGTTGACCAGCTTGGCGTTGTTGGCAGCGCTGTCGTTGGACATGAACTCGGGGTCCAGCAGGCCCTTGTTGTACCAATCGTTCAGCTTGGTGACAAACTGGCGGTAGTTGTCGGTAGAGGGACCGAACACCACGCCACCGTTGCCGTCAGAGCAGAACTCGGTGCTGGTCTTATAGGCGGGCAGAAGCAGGTTGAGGTTGGCGTTGCCAATGTAGTTGCGGTAGGTGGTGAAGGGATAGGTGACGCCGGGCTCGTTGTCCCGGATGGTGGTCATGACGTTCTCCCAGTCGTCCACCGTGACGGGGACATCCAGGCCGTACTTTTCCAGCAGGTCGGCGCGGATGGAGGGGCCGGAGGAGACAGGCACGCCCAGGGTAAAGCAGTAGATGCCCTGGTAAGTGCCGCTGTTGGAGAGGACTTCCTTTTCGTGGGCAGGGGTGTCCACCGCCGCCAGATAGTTGGGGGCGTACTGGCGGATGCAGCTGTCCATATCCATCAGGACGCCTTCGTCGATCAGTTCATCAACGCCCATGGGGCTGGTGCTGTAGGACCAGATGATGATATCAGGGTACTCGCCGGAGGCGATCATCAGGTTGAACTGGTCGGACTCGCTGCCCACGGCGGGATGGGTAAAGGTCAGGTTGACGCCCAGCTTTTCTTCTGCGACCTGGAAGGCTTTGATGTCATGATAGTTCTGCACCACGCCGGAGGTGGCATTGCGGATATAAATGTTCAGGGTCTTGTCCCCGTTGGCCAGGGGATAGGTGGCGGTGACGGCTTCACCCGTAAACTGGGATGCAGCGGTGGATGCGGCGCTTTCCGACTCGCTGCCGCCGCAGGCAGCCAGGCCGAGAGCGGCGGCGCCTGCACCGACGATTTTCATAAAGTTGCGGCGGGAGATGCGTTTCATAGGGAAATCCTCCTTCTTCGTGCTGGAATTCGTGGGGTTGAGCGTTGCGCTCTTTCTGGTCATTATGATACACGACCCGCCGGAGCTTGTATATCTGCATTATGTTGGAAAGCACCGCGGTTTTGTGTTTTGCGCCGAAAAAGGGCCTATGCAAAAATTACGCCCGTCACACAATTTTGTGCGACGGGCGTAAATATTACGAATGAACGCTGCTTTCCCGGTACTGGGTGGGGGTGACATGCTCGATTTTTTTGAACGCGCGGGTGAAGCTGTTGGCGCTGGCATAGCCCACGCGCTCGGAAATTTCAGTGATGGAAAGGCGGGTGTCCCGCATCAGGCGTTTGGCCTCTTCCAGCCGCAGCCGTGTCAGGTAGTTCAGGAAGGTATCATGGGCATTTTCCTTGAAAAAGATGGAAAGGTAATTGGGCGTCAGGTTGAACTGGTCGGCCACACGGGTCAGGGTGAGATCCACGTCGCCGTAATTTTCCTGCATATAGGCCTGAATTTTCTGGATGAGCTGGGAAGCGGGGCTGGTGCGGTTCTCCTCCACATAGTGGCACAGCTGGCAGATGAGGGTTTGGAGGAGTTCTTCCAGCTCGTTGATGTTCCTGCGCTGGAAGATCTGCTGTAAGGGGGAAGCACCCTCCACCCGCAGCACAGCGGGGTCCTCCACACGGTAGGCTTCCAGGATGATGTTGAGCATGCCAATGCAGTAGCCCTGGGCCTGGTACAGCTCCACCGTGCGGCGCCGCAGGTTGGCGTCCAGGTTTTCATGCAGCAGCGCGGAAGCCTGGGCGGCGTCGCCGGTGGCAATGAAGTTCTGCAGCTGAGCCGCAATGCTGTTCAGGCTGCGATCCATGGGCCAGACGTCCTTTTCCTTTTGCAAGTACCGGATGCCGCCGCCGGGCTGCTGGGCCTGGGTCTGGGTCACGGCATAATATCCCTGGGGTACCGACTCCAGGCCCTGGTCGATCCAGCTGACATAGAGCCACAGCAGCTGGCCGTATTGCTCCCGCATGGTATCCTGCAGCCGGCCCAGGATGTCCTGGGTGTCCTGGTCGAAGCGGGCTCCGCTGCCGTTCAGAATCCACACGATGCTGTCATTGTCCAGGGTCACGGCGGTGTAGGTGATGCCGCCGGGCACAAGCTGGGACAGCTGGTCCCGCAGCACAATATTGGTGAGAGCCTGCTCGGACAGCTCATGGGATTCGCTGGGCACCTGCCGGGCCAGCACCACCCGGAACTGCTGGTAGGGGAAGAGGATGCCCACCTCCTCAAGCAGTTTCCGGTAGGTTTCATAGTTGCTCACGTCATTTTTGAGCAGCTGGAGCAGAATGCTCTCCTGAATGCGGGGGATTTCCTGCCGCAGGGCTTCCTGCACCTCTTTCATGGAGTGCTGCATATCTGCCACCGACTTTTCAATCAGCCGGAATTCGTTGAAGCCGGTCCCTTCGGGGCTCTCCAGAATCACAGAGCGGCGGCGCAGCTCGGCCAAAAGATGCTCCACCGGGCGGTAGTTGCGCCAGGTGAGGTAATAGACGATGCAGGCGCCCACCACCAGTACCAGGGCCAGGGCCAGCAGGCTCAGGTTGCGGGCAACCCGCAGCTCGCTCTGCATCCGGTGGACCGGCTGGATAGACAGATAGGACCAGCCTTTTAGATTGGAATCCGCCCGGGAGACGGTGTAGCTGGCCCCGTGCCAGTCCTGAATGGGCTGGCCGCTGACCTGGGACACAAAATCCAGCATGGCCTCGCTGCCCGCCCAGACGGCCGGCGTGCCGCTGGGGTCCAGCAGACAGACAAGGCCGGATTGAAGTTCCTCCATATCCCGGATGGTGGAGAACAAACCATCGCCGTCAATCCGCAGGCAGATGGTTCCATAGGAGGCAGCGCCGGAGCTCCACAGGGGAACGGAATGAAGCATCACCAGCTGGCTGTGACCCTGGCTGTCCCCCAGCAGATAGAACTGGCAGTAGGACCGCTCGTTTTGCAGCAGCTCCAGCAAGCTGCGGTTCATTTCCTCTGACGGCATCCGAAGGCTTCCTTCGGATACGCGGTAGTCAACGTAACTGCCGCTGACCATACAGTCGTACAGCCGGGAGTAGATGGTGGTATCGCAAAAGCTGCCGGCTGTGGCGCTGTAGCTCTGGAGATGCCGGGACAGCTCCCATAACTCGAAGTTGCCCTGGCTGTCGTCGGCCTGCCGCTGGCTCAGGGTGGCATTGAGGACCGTATCATTGCTCAGGTCAATGGCATAGAGCTGGATGGTCTGCAAACGCTCATCCATCGACATCTGTGCCTGGGTGAGCACGGCGTTCTGATAGTTGATATTCTCTTGCTGCAGCAGGCCGCGGGCATAAAAATAGTTGGCCAGCACAAGGACCAATGGCAGGATAAGCATCACAAAAAACGAGGCCAGCAGCTTATAAAAAGACTGTTTCCGGGCCAGAATCTGCCGCAAAGCAAAACGCCGGGTCATTTGCACGCACCATCTCTCCTTCGTCACAGTTTATTATAATATACCAGATCTTGCGGCATTCGTCAAAGATCCAGGGGCGCCAAAAGCCGCCGCAGTTGCCTGCGGCGGCTTTGATTCACAGGGATCGGAGCGGGGTCAACCCTTGACGGCGCCGACGGTCACACCCTTGGCAAAATACTTTTGCAGGAAGGGATACAGGCACAGGATCGGCAGGGTGGTGACGATGATGGTGGCATACTTGATGGCGTCGGCCATTTCCTGGGTCATGACGGCACCGTCCGACATGGCGGCGTTGGAGCTGGAAAGGATGATTTCACGGGTGATCAGGGCCAGGGGCCACAGATCGCGGCTGTTGGGCAGGTATAGCATCTCGCGGAACCAGCTGTTCCAGTGGGCTACGCCGTAGAACAGGACCATCACGGCCATGGTTGCGCCGCTGATGGGCAGGATTACCCGGGTGAAGATGGTCCAGTGGTTGGCGCCATCCAGCTTGGCGGATTCTTCCAGCTCGGCCGGCAGGGATTCAAAGTGGGTGCGCATGTTGATGAAGTTGAACACCGACACCAGGCCGGGCAGCAGGACGGCAACGCGGCTGTCCAGCAGGCCCAGATCCCGGATCACCAGATAGGTGGGGATCATGCCGCCGTTGAAGAACATGGTAAAGGTGACAAAGACGGTGAGCGGCTTTTTGAACAACAGGTTTTTGCGGGACAGGGTGTAGGCCAGCATGGCCGTGAGGATCACGTTGAGTGCGGTGCCCACGACGGTATAGAAAATGGTGTTCAGCAAACCGCGCCAGATTTCAGCGTCGGCAAATACCCGTTTGTAGGCATCCAGGGTGATTTTCTGGGGGAAAAGCAGGATGCCGCCTGCACCCGCCACGATGGTGGGATCGGTCAGTGAGGCACAGAAGACATACCAGATGGGATAAAAGCAGACGAAAATCAGGATTGCAATGACGACAAAGGATACGCCGTCGAAAACGCGGTCTTCGGTGGTGGATTTAATTTTGTTCTTGGTGCGGGCCATATAGGACTTCCTCCTTTTTGCAGATGGTTTACCACAGGCTGGTTTCGGCCAGTTTGCGGCTGACCTTGTTCATGATAAAAACGATGATCAGATTGATGACGCTGTTGAACAGGCCGATGGCAGCTGCCGAACTGTAGTTGGCACCCAGCACGCCCTGGCGGTAGACAAAGGTTGCAATGATATCGGCGGTCTCATAGGTGGCAGGGCTGTAGAGGTTGAAGACCTTTTCAAAGCCGATGCTCATCACATGGCCCAGCCGCATCAGAAGGATGGTGACGATGGTGGGCAGGATGCTGGGCAGAGAGATGTGCCAGATGGTTTGCCAGCGGGAAGCGCCGTCCAGTTTGGCGGCCTCAAACTGCTGGAGGTCGATGGAAGAAAGGGCTGCCAGGAAGACCACGCTGTCCCAGCCGAAATTCTGCCAGATTTCGGAGGCCACATAGATGGGCCGGAACCAGGCCGGGTCGGACAGGAAGGCGATGGGCTCCCCGCCAAAGGCCTGGATGATGGTGTTGAACAGGCCGTCCAGGCTGACAAAGTCCACCACCAGGCCGCAGATGACCACAATGCTGATGAAGTGGGGCATGTAGGTGACGGTCTGGGCCAGCTTTTTGAAGCCGCGGCTGCGGACCTCATTGAGGACAAGGGCGAAGATGATGGGAATGGGGAAGCCGAAGATCAGGGTCTCCAGGCTCAGAACCAGGGTGTTGCGGATCAGCCGGCCAAAGTAGTAGCTGTTGAAAAAGTCAATGAAATATTCAAGGCCGACAAATTTTCCTGAGAAGAGGCTCCCGGTGATTTTGTAGTCCGAAAAGGCAATGTACAGGCCGGCCATGGGGGCGTAACAGTACACCACAAAGTAGATCAGGGCCGGCAGGGCCATCAGGTAAAGAATCCAGTTGGACTTCAGGTCGTTCACCAGCCGTTCCCGGAATGGTTTTTGCGGCATGGCCAGCGCAGCGGCCGGCTGGTCTTTTTTGTGCAGCATTTTTGGTAGAGTCATCTTGTTTTCCTCCCGCTTTGATTGTCGTTCTCCTCTGCAAGATGGGGGTCTTGCGTTGTTGCAACCAGTATAGTCCTGCGGTGGGAGGCTTTCCATCTGCACTTCGTTGGATTTGGCGGCGGGGGCGGTTTTTGAACCCTGCATTTTTTTGGCTGGCTATTCCTTTTTTGTGGCAGGGTACCGGCGTTCTATGCAAAAAACTTGTAGATTTATCGGTCGGCGTGCCCTATGGTATCCTTTTGCTGAAAAGAATACAAAAATGGTAAGGAGGAAAGAACCATGGATTATCGCAACCCCGCCCTGACCGTCCCCCAAAGAGTGGAAGACCTGATCGCCCGGATGAACCTGCGGGAAAAGGTGGCGCAGTTGTGCTGCTGCACCCTGCCCCATCCGCTGGATGACGCCGCGCTGGACAAGCTGTTCCGCTACGGGATGGGCACCGTCAGCTATCTGAACTCCGCCCTCAGCGGCGACCAGCAGCAGGATGTGGATACCTTGCAGCGGGTCCAGTCCTATCTGCGGGAACACACCCGCTGGGGCATCCCGGTTCTGGCCCACAGTGAGGCCATTGCAGGGGCGCAGATCCCCGGGGCCACGACATTCCCCCAGTCCCTGGGGATGGCAGCCACCTGGCAGCTCGATCTGGCCCGGGACATCGGCAGCGCTGTGCGGGCACAGCTCAAAAGCTACGGTATCTATGGGGCCCATTCCCCGCTGCTGGATTTGGGGCGCGACCCCCGCTGGGGCCGGGTGGGGGAAACCTACGGCGAAGCGCCGCTGCTGACGGCCCGGATGGCCACCGCTTTCATCCAGGGTCTGCAGGGCCGGCAGGAAGTCATGGCCACCGCCAAGCACTTCCTGGCTTACGGCAACGCGCTGGGCGGACGAAACGGCGGCCAGGCGGATTGCTCCGAGCGCGCCCTGCTGGATGAATACTGCCTGCCCTTTGAAGCCGCCATCCAGGAAGGCGGCGTGATGGCGGTCATGAATTGCTACGGCACCCTGAACGGGGAGCCTGTGGTCACCTCCCATCATCTGCTCACCGAAATCCTGCGGGACAAGCTGGGCTTTGCCGGGCCGGTGGTCTCGGACTACGGCAGTATCGAGCGCACCTGCAACCGGTTTGGGACGGCTGTGTCAGAAATGGACGCCGCAGTCCAGGCGCTGCGGGCTGGCATGGATGTGGATCAGCCCAGCGGGACCTGCTTCTCCCACCTGGTTCAGGCTGTGGAGGAAGGGCTGGTGGAAGAATCGGCAGTGGACCAGGCGGTGCGCCGGGTGCTGACCCTCAAATTTACCCTGGGCCTGTTTGAGAACAGCGCCCCCCAGGAGGACTTTGCAGCCCTCACCGCCGACCCGGCGGTGCAGCAGCTGTCCCGAATCAGCGCTGAGAAAAGCATGGTCCTGGCCAAAAACGATGGGATTCTGCCCCTGTCCGGCGGATGCAGGATTGCGCTGGTAGGGCCTTCTGCGGATGCGAAGGTGGTCTTTTTTGGGGGCTATTCCAGCGTGGGAACGGTAAACGCCACCAGCCTGGATTTCAACCGCAGTGAGTTTGACCAGTTCCGCCGGATGATGCTGTCCATCTATACCACCCAGCGCCGGGAGGAACTGCGGGAAAAGGGCATTGTCTGGGAGGATGCGCCCACACCCGCCCAGGAAGAGCAGATTCTGGCCATTGTCAAAGAGAACTTTGCCCGGCAGGACAGTTATAAAGTCTACCACGGCCAGGAGGAATTTATGGACCGTTTCTATCCCGGCTGCAAGACGGTGCGCCAGGCCCTGGAAGAGGCGGTGGGAAAGGACCATGTCCTGTATGCGCCCGGTTGTGAGAGCAAGCGCCCGCTTGAGGGCGGCATCGAGGCAGCCGTGGCGGCGGCCCGGCAGGCGGATGTGGTGGTAGCCGTTGTGGGCGGCCAGGAGAGCATGCGCTCGGCAGATGCCACCTGCGGTGAAAACAAGGACAACGCCAACATTGGCCTGGAAGAGCCGCAGCGGGCTTTGCTTCGGGCACTGTTTGCAGTCGGCAAACCGGTGGTGACCGTCCTGGTGGATGGGCGACCCCTGGCGCTGACAGAGGGGGACGCCCACAGTGCCGCCGTGCTGTATGGCTGGCTGCCCGGGGAACAAGGCGGGCAGGCCATCGTGAACGTCCTTCTGGGAAAGGTGAACCCCGGCGGCAAAATGCCGGTGACGGTGCTGCGCCATGCCGGCCAGATCCCGCTGCGCCACGATTTGCAGCCCCTGTTTGAAAGCAGAATCGCCATGGCGGAATACCTGGACCAGCCCAGCAATCAGCCCCTGTATCCCTTTGGCCATGGCCTGTCCTATACCAGCTTTGCCTACAGCAGCCTGCAGGTGACGCCGGAGGCGCCCTGCGGCAGGAACATTCAAATTCGCTTTCAGGTAAAGAACACCGGCGCAGCAGCCGGCGACGAAGTGGCGCAGCTCTACTGGCATGACTGCCAGGGCACGCTGGTGCGGCCCATGCGCCAGCTGGGGGCCTTTGTGCGGCTGACGCTGCAGCCCGGAGAAGAACGCACCGTGCAGGTGGTACTGGACAGCCACCAGCTGGCCTATCATGGGGCGGATATGCAGCTTGCCATCCAGCCCGGCAGACGTGAAGTGATGGTCGGCTCCTCCGCCGCCGATATCCGCCTGGAGGGCAGCTTTACCCTGACCGGGCCGCGCCTTGTGGTGGAGCGGCGGACATTCCACCCGCAGATCACCCTGTTCTGAGCAGGCAAATGAGAGATTCCAAAGAGATGCTTTTGGAGAAAATTTTATAGAATGAATCAAAATCCTGGAATACGTTCATGAAAGGGCTTCCTGCAATGAATGGACGTGTTCCAGGTATTTTTATAGTTTGATAGGGGTGATTCAGAAATGAGAAGAGTACGGAACTTTTATTTTTACAAGCGAAGGGCTTTTCGATAGTCCTATGAAGATACTACGTGATATTTTTATTCTACAAGTCACATGATGAGTTGAAAATAATTCGATATATGGTATAATGGGCGTGGAAGGAGGCGATGGCGTTGAAAGAAGTCGGCAAACGGCTGCGTACACTGCGGGAGAGCCTGTCCCTGTCCCAGGCAAAGCTGGCGGAGCTTTTAGGGATCACCCAGTCCAGCCTCAACCGATACGAAAACGGTCAGTCAACCCCAACGGTAGAAGTGTTCCGCAAGTATGCAGACTTTTTCGATGTCTCGATGGATTACATCTTTGCCCGCTGTGAGAAACCGCAGGGAAAGCTGTACCACTATCAGCCGAAGGTGTGGAAAAATGGTGCTGAGATGGAGCAGTTCGTGGAGATGTGCTTTGACCCCAAGTCGCCTTATTACAACCGCATGAAAGAATCTGTCTTGCAGATGTTTGCAGAAAAGGCAGATGAGGAAGAGGAGGTGACAGGATGAACGCTGTAATCTATGCCCGCTACTCCTCCGACAACCAACGGGAAGAGTCCATTGAAGGCCAGCTCCGGGAGTGCATGGAATACTGCAAAAAGAATGGAATGGTGGTAGTCAAGGAATATATCGACCGTGCCTTTTCTGCCAAGACGGATCACCGCCCTGATTTCCAGCGGATGATTAAGGACAGCGCCAAAGGGCTGTTTGACGTGGTTGTGGTCTGGAAGCTGGACCGATTTGCCCGCAACCGCTATGACAGCGCCCATTACAAAGCCGCTCTAAAAAAGAATGGCGTGCGGGTGGTGTCGGCAAAGGAAAACATTGCCGATGGCCCGGAGGGCATCATCCTGGAGTCCATGCTGGAAGGAATGGCAGAATATTATTCTGCGGAACTGTCTGAAAAGGTGATCCGCGGCCATACCGAAAATGCACTCAAGTGCAAGTATAATGGCGGCACACCCACCTTTGGTTTCCAGATTGACGCGGACAAACATTACCAGCCTGATCCGATTACAGCTCCTGTTGTGTTGGATATCTTTAAGATGTACGACACTGGCTCCACCATGAAAGAGATCGTGGATCATCTGAATGGTCTGGGGGTTACAACGGTGCGGGGCAAAGTGGCAGATCTGAATTTTATCTCGGGGATTCTCCACAACCGGAAATATATCGGTGAATACAAGTACCGCGATATCGTGGTGCCGGATGGCATTCCGGCTCTGGTCCCGACGGATTTGTTTGAGCGGGTGCAGAGCCAGATGCAGAAAAACAAAAAGGCCCCGGCCCGTCACAAGGCCGAGGACGACTACCTGCTGACCACCAAGCTGTTTTGCGGCTCCTGCAAGGCAATGATGGTGGGGGAATCCGGCAGAAGTTCCAGCAAAGGAAGGGTATACCACTATTACCGCTGCGTCAACAGCAAAAAGAAGAAGATATGTACAGCCAAGCACAGAAGCGTCCGGAAGGAGCCTTTGGAGCGGGCCGTGGTGGATTCCGTTATGAGAAACATCATGGACGATGCCTTTGTGGAGTATTTTACCGATCAAGCTCTGGCCTTGCAGGGGCAGGAGAGCAGTGAGCTTCCCGCCCTGCGCCGCCAGCTGGCAGATACCGAAAAGGCAATCGACAATCTGTTGAACGCCATCCAGGCCGGCGCTTTCAACGCCTCTGTGAAGCGTCGGCTGGATGAGATGGAGGAAACCAAGGAAAAGCTGGAACTGAGCATTGTCAAGGAAGAAATGAAAAAGCCCCAGTTCACCCGGGAGCAGATTCAGTTCTATATTCTCCAGTTCCGCAAAGTGGACATCAACACTCTGGAAGGCCGGAGGCGGCTGATTGACAGCTTTGTCAACAGCGTGGTGGTGTATGATGACTCCATTCTGGTGACCTTCAACTATAAGGAAGGGGCGGAACGGATTACCTTTGACCAGATTGAACGTTCGGATTTATCGTCTCTCGGTCGACTTTTGTGTTTGCCGCCCCCGTTTCCTTTCTGCGAAGGGAACGGGGGCTTTTGCTGTTTTACGGCCCGGAGATGGCAGCGGCTTCGCTGGCGGAAAGGCAGCCGTATTTGACCATCTGGCCCACGACGTACTGCTGGCGCTGGGCCGCAAGGCCGGGGTTGGCGGTCAGGGAATAGACCGAGGGGGCGTTGGGGATGCCGGCCAGCAGGGTGGCTTCGTAGGGGGTCAGCTGGGCGGGCTCCTTGCCGAAATAGCCGGCGCAGGCGTCGTGGATGCCGTAGTAGCCGTCCCCGAAATAGATGGTGTTGACGTACAGCTCCAGGATCTCGTCCTTGGTGCAGGCGTCCTCCAGGCGGAAGGCCATGAACACCTCGGCGATCTTGCGGGTGAACTGCTTTTCCTGGGTGAAGAACAGGTTCTTCGCCACCTGCTGGGTGATGGTGCTGCCGCCCTGGTCCAGGCTGCGGGTGCGCAGATCGTGCACTGCCGCCCGCAGGATGGCGATGGGGTCGATGCCGCTGTGCTGTTCAAAGCGGTGGTCCTCTACCGCGACCACCGCGTCCAGATAAAGCTCGGGCAGCTGGTCGATGGGGGTGTAGCCGGGGGCAGACCGGACGGCGGAAAGGGCGGCTTCCAGGCTCTGGCCGTCCAGGGCCTGGCGGTACATCCGGTAGCCCTGGAAGGCCAGCAGGCCGCCGGCGGCCAGGACAAGGGCGAGCGCCAGCCAGAACAGGCGGCGCAGAAGTTTGAAAAGGATTCTCATGGGATTACCTCGCAATCTGTCGCTATTATAACGCGGCAGGGGGCGGTTTGTCTGCATCTGCGGGGCAAACGCAAGGAAAAATTAAGGACCTGTTCAAAATTTGCAAACAAATGGCGGGCCGGCGCGGTTTGAGTTTGCTTTGAGATTGCACGCCCGCAATAGCCGCCGGGCCCGGCTTGTGGTACAATAGGGGCAGCAAAAGGAGGCGTGCGTATGAGCGATACTGACAAGACCATCCTGATCGTGGACGATGAGGCCGAGCTGCTGGAAATGGTGCGGTCCATCTTTACCCGGGCGGGATACAGCCGGGTCCTGACGGCGGGGTCGGGGGCCGAGGCGCTGTCCGTCTGCGCGGCAGGGCGCCCGGACATCGTGATCCTGGACGTGATGATGCCGGACATGGACGGCTTTGAGGTGCTGCGGCAGCTGCGGCGGTACAGCAGCGTGCCGGTGCTGATGCTGACTGCCCGCGGCGAGGCCGAGGACAAATTCACCGGCTTTGAGTGCGGGGCGGACGATTATCTGGCAAAGCCCTTCCTCCCGCGGGAGCTGCTGTTCCGGGTGCAGGCCATCCTGCGGCGGACCAGCCCCGCCGCCGGGCATACCGTCCGGCTGGCGGCCGCCGAGGTGGACCTGGAAAACGCCGTGGCCCTGCGGGACGGGCAGGCCAGCCCTCTCACCGCCAAGGAGCTGCAGCTGTTCCGCAAACTGTATGAGAACGCCGGCCGCATTGTCACCACCGGGGCCCTCTGCGAGACGGTGTGCGGGCCGGTCTGGCAGGGCTATGAGAGCACCCTGGCCACCCACATCCGCCACCTGCGGGAAAAAATCGAGGCCAACCCCTCGAAGCCGGTGTCCATCGTGACGGTCAAGGGGCTGGGCTACCGGCTGGACCTGCCCGGCGCGAAAGGGGCGGCGCGATGAACCCGGTCAAGCGGTTTTTCCGGCGGTATGTGTTTTCCACCGTGGGCCTGCTGGCCCTGCTGCTGGCGGCCAATATCCTGCTGGTCGTGGGGCTGCTGCTCATCAGCGAGGTGACGCCTCCGCGGGAGACCTTTTCCATCACCGCTTTCTGCGGCCACCTGACCCAGGGGCCGGACGGCTGGCAGGCGGACGCCGAGGCCACCGCCATGCTGGACCCCGGCGCCTGGGCCATGGTGCTGGACCCCGAGGGCAACGTGGTGTGGGAATACCAGATGCCCGACGGTCTGGCCCGCCACTACAGCGCCGGGGCGGTGGCCATGCTCAGCCGCTGGTATCTGGAGGACTGGCCCATGACCGTCTGGGCCCAGGACGACGGCAGCCTGGTGGCGGTGGCCCAGCCCAAAGGCTCGATGGTCAAATACTATCTGGCCATGGACAAGAGCTATTTCAGTTTTCTCAGTATGCTGCTCAACGTGGTGGTCTACGCCAACGTTCTGCTGATCGTGGCGCTGTTTTTGCACAGCACCCGCCGGGTGGAAAAGGCCATGGGGCCCATCCTCAACGGAATCAACAGCATGGTCGGCGGCAAGCCGGTCCATCTGCGGGAGGACGGCGAACTGGCGGAGATCAGCGCCGGGCTGAACCGGGCCGCGGCCTACATCGTCCAGAAGGACAACACCCGCGCCGACTGGATCCGGGGCGTCTCCCACGACATCCGCACCCCGCTGTCGGTCATCCTGGGCTATGCCAGCGAGCTGGAGGAAAATCCCGCCCTGCCCGAGGCAGCCCGGGCCCAGGCGGCGGTCATCCGCCGCCAGAGCGAAAAGCTGACCGGCCTGGTGGCCGATCTGAACCTGACCACCAAACTGGAGTACGCCCTGCGGCCGCTGGAGGTCAAGCAGCTGGACCCGGTGGAGCTGGCCCGGCAGGCAGTGAGCGAAGTGCTGAACGGCGGCCTGCCCGACGCATACGCCCTGAGCTTTACCGAGGCCGCGCCCGGCGCCCATCTGACGGTGGCCGGCGACCCGGCCCTGCTCAGCCGGATGCTGGCAAACCTCCTGCACAACTGCGTGGACCACAACCCCGGCGGCTGCAGCATCGAGGTGATGGTGGGGCCGGCCCAGGCGGGCGGCTGCGTCTTTACGGTGGCCGACGACGGCGCGGGGGTCAGCGCGGACAAGCTGCGCACCCTCAACCGGGGCGCGCCGGTGGCCAGCACCCAGGCCCCCGACCCCGGCGGCGCGGCCGAGCACGGGCTGGGCCTGCGGATCGTGCAGCAGATCGTCCGCGCCCACCACGGCCGGCTTTCCTTTGCTACTGCTTCGCCCCACGGCCTGGTCGTGCGGGTGTGGATCGGCGGCTCGAAATAACGCTGGCACTCCCTCCGAAAATATGCTATAATAGGTAAAAATCGAATTGTGCCCACAAGTTGGGCACCGACCGGGTACATTTGGAGGGAGCACAGTGTTTTCCAACGAGGAGATCCAGAGCCTGAACGCGCTGGAAATGTCGGTGTACAATTATGTCGCCAAAAACCGCGAAAAAGTCGTCTATATGAAAATACGGGAACTGGCGGCGCAGGCCCATGTTTCCACCACCACCGTGCTGCATATGTGCAAAAAGTTTGGCTGCGACGGCTATACCGAGTTCAAAGTGCGCCTCAAGCAGGAGATGCTGCGGGATAAGCGGGACGTGGCCGACCTGGATATTTCGGCTCTGCAGGACTTTCTGGCCCGGCTGGCCGCGCCGGCCACCCAGGCCCAGATCGACGGGGTGGTCGAGGCGCTGCGGGGGATGGGGCACATCCTGTTCATCGGGGTGGGCAACAGCAGCATCCTGGCCCGGTACGGGGCGCGGTACCTGTGCAACGTGGGGTACTTCGCCACCGCCATCGACGACCCGTTCACCCCGCTGAGCGGCGTGGTGAACACCCGGGCCCGGTTCGACAATGTGGCGGTGGTGGCCCTGTCGGTGTCGGGCGAGACCGAGCAGATCATCACCATGACCCAGGCCCTCAAAGAGCGGGGGTGCACCATCGTGTCCATCACCAACAGCGCCAGCTGCACCCTGGCCCGCCTGAGCGACTACAACCTGAACTATTACATGACCGATGTGCGCCTGAACGGCTATTTCCAGCTGACGTGCCAGGCTCCGGTCCTCTGCCTGCTGGAGATGATCGGCCGGCGGTTGTACCAGCCCGGCCCCGACGATATCTTTACCGAAGTGAAATAACGCAAAAGAAAACCGGCTCCCTTTCCCGCCGCTCGGGCAAAGGGGCCGGTTTTTGCTGTGGGATAGATTACGACAGTTCGAACATCCCGTTGTACAGCTGGTAGTATTCGCCCTTTTGGGACAGCAGGGCGTCGTGGTCGCCGCGCTCCACCACCTGGCCGTGCTCCAGCACGATGATGGCGTTGGCGTTGCGGACGGTGGACAGCCGGTGGGCGATGACAAAGACGGTGCGGCCCTCCATCAGGCGGTCCATGCCCTTTTCGATCAGGGCTTCGGTGCGGGTGTCGATCGAGCTGGTGGCCTCGTCCAGGATCAGGACGGGCGGGTCGGCCACCGCCGCGCGGGCGATGGCAAGGAGCTGCCGCTGGCCCTGGGACAGACTGGCGCCGTCCGAAGTGATGCGGGTGTCGTAGCCCTGGGGCAGACGGCGGATAAAGCTGTCGGCGTTGGCGATCCTGGCCGCCCGGACGATCTCCTCGTCGGTGGCGTCCAGCTTGCCGAAGCGGATGTTGTCGGCAATGGTGCCGGTGAACAGGTGGGTGTCCTGCAGCACGATGCCCAGGGACTGGCGCAAGGAGTCCTTCGCGATGTCCCGCACGTCGATGCCGTCGTAGGTGACGGAGCCGGCGTCGATGTCGTAAAAGCGGTTGATGAGGTTGGTGATGGTGGTCTTGCCCGCGCCGGTGGAGCCGACGAAGGCGATCTTCTGGCCCGGCTTTGCATACAGGCTGATGTTCTGCAGGATGGGGCGGCCCTTCTCGTAACCAAAGGTCACGTCGTGGAACCGCACGTCGCCCCGCAGGGGCACCAGGGTGCCGTCCGGCTTCTGCCAGGCCCAGCGGCCGGTCTTTTCGGCGCAGGCGGTCAGGGTGACGCCCTCGCCCCGGGTGTTGACCAGGCGGATCTTGCCCTCGTCCACCTCAGGGGGCAGGCGCATGGCCTCGAAGATGCGCTCGGCGCCGGCCATGGCCGCCAGCAGGAAATTGCTCTGCTGGGTGAACTGGTTGATGGGCATGGCCGCCTGCCGGACAAACACCAGATAGCTGGACAGGCTGCCGATGTCGGTCATGCCCCGCAGGGCCATCAGGCCGCCCACCACCGCCACAATGGCGTAGTTGATATAGGAGATGCTGACCACCGCCGGCACCATGGTGGCGGCGTAGCTCTGGGCCCCGGTGCCCGCCTGGCGCAGGGCCTCGTTTTTGGCCTGGAAAACGCGCAGGTTGGCCGGCTCGTGGTTAAAGACCTTGACCACCTTCTGGCCGCTGACCATCTCCTCGATGTAGCCGTTGACGTCGCCCAGGGCGGCCTGCTGGGTGGTGTAGTAGGAGGTGCTGCGCTTTGCGCTGAACCGGATATACAGGAACATGGCCGCATAGCCCACCACCACGATCAGGGACAGCTGCCAGTTGAGGATGAACAGCAGCACCAGGGTGCCCGCCAGCTGGATGAAGCTCTGGATGGTCATGGCAAAGCTGTTGTTCAGCGCGTCGGCCACCGTGTCCACGTCGTTGGTGAAGTAGCTCATGATGTCGCCGTGGAGCTGGGTGTCAAAAAACCGCAGGGGCAGGGACTGGATATGGGCGAACAGGTCCCGCCGGATGTCGTACAGCACCTGCTGCGCGGCGTAGACCATGGTCTGGGTGTAGCCGAAGGCGGCCAGCGCGCCCACGCCGCAGATGGCCGCGGTGGTCAGCACGCCGCGAGCCAGGGCGTTCACATCTCCGGCGCCTACGCTGTTGACCACCGGACGGATCATATAGGTGCCCAGCAGATTGCCCAGGGCGCTGACCGTGACCAGCACCGCCACCGCCAGGAACAAAAATTTGTGCCGCCCCATATAGGCCAGCAGGGTCTTGAAGGTGAACCAGAAATTTTTCGGCTTTTTACCGGTGATCTGTCTGGCTGGCATCTGCGCCGCCTCCTTTCATCTGCGAATGGTAGATCTCCTGGTAGATGGGGTCGGAGGCCAGCAGCTGGCTGTGGGTGCCCACCGCATGGATGTGCCCGTCCTCCAGCACCACGATCTTGTCGGTGCCCATCACCGAGGTGACCCGCTGGGCAATGATGATCTTGGTGACGCCCTGCAGGGCGGCCAGGGCCTTGCGGATCTTTGCCTCGGTGGCGGTGTCCACCGCGCTGACCGAGTCGTCAAAAATCAGGATCTTGGGCTTTTTCAGCAGGGTGCGGGCGATGCACAGCCGCTGCTTCTGCCCGCCCGATACGTTGACGCCCCCCTGGCCCAGGTCGGCGTCCAGGCCGCCGGGCATCCGCTGGAGAAATTCGTCGGCGCAGGCGGCCCGGCAGGCGGCCCACAGGGTCTCGTCATCAGCGTTGGGGTCGCCCCAGAGCAGGTTTTCCCGCACCGTGCCCGAGAAGAGGACGTTTTTCTGCAGGACGATGCCCACCGCGTCCCGCAGGGCGGTCAGGTCGTATTCCCGCACGTCCCGGCCGCCCACCAGCACCCGGCCCTCGGTGGCGTCGTACAGCCGGGGGATCAGCTGCACCAGGGTGGACTTGGCCGAGCCGGTGCCGCCCAGGATGCCCACCGTCTGGCCCGGCTGGATGGCAAGGTCGATATGGGCCAGGGCGTATTCGGCGGCGTCGGGGTGGTATTTGAAGGAGACGTGTTCAAAGGCCACGCCGCCGTCCGGGATCTCGGTGACGGGGTGGGCGGGGCTTTCCAGCTCCACCTGCTCGTCCAGCACCGCGGCGATGCGGTGGGCGCTGGCCAGGGAGCGGGTCATCAGCAGGAACACGTTGGAGATCATCATCAGGGAGTTCATCACCTGCAGCACATAGCTCAAAAAGCTGGTCAGGCGGCCCACCGTCAGGCTGCCCTGCAGGATCATGTTGCCTCCGAACCAGAGGATGGACACCATGGCGGCGTACATGGTCAGCTGGAAGGCCGGCAGGTTGAGCACGGCCGTGCGGAAGGTGGCCAGGCTGACGCCCATCAGCTCGGTGTTGACCTCCTTGAATTTTTCTTCCTCGTAGTCGCCCCGGACAAAGGCTTTCACCGCCCGGATGGCGGTCAGGCATTCCTGCACCACCGTGTTCAGGTGATCCATAGCCTGCTGCAGCCGGGCGTACATGGGGGCGATCCGCCGTACGATGAAGAACAGGATGACGCCCAGCACCGGCGCGCAGACAAAAAAGACCACGGCCAGGGAGGGGCTCATGTAAAAGGAAAGGGCCACCCCCAGCACCAGCATGGAAGGCCCGCGCACCATGGGCCGGAACCCGCCGTTGATGGCGTTCTGGACCACGGTGACGTCGGTGGTCATCCGGGTGATGAGGGAAGAAGTCTCGAAGTGGTCCAGGTTGCCGAAGGCGTAATGCTGCACCTTGGCGTATTCGGCCTGGCGGATGCGCGCGCCGAACCCGTAGGAGGCGCGGGCCGCGTACCGGGCGTACAGCAGCCCGGTGATGAGGGCCAGCACCGCGCAGACGGCCATTTCCACGCCGGTCCACATGATCTCCCGCACGTCCCCGTGGGAAACGCCCTGGTCGATGATGTCGCTCATCAGGATGGGGATCACCATCTCAAAGGCGCTCTCGACCACCACCAGCAGCATCCCCAGGGCCATGTCCCGCCGGTAGGGGCCCATATAGCCAAAAAGGCGTTTCAAGTCGTTCATGGCACATCCTCCTTTTGCCTGTGGGACTGGACGGCCCGCAGGTTTTCCCGCGCACGGCGCAGATACTGGGCAAAGCGCTCCGCTTCCTCGGGGGTAAAGCCCTGCAGCAGCTGCTGCTCCATCTCGCCGCAGGCGTGCTGCCAGGCAGCGGCGGCACTGCGGCCCTTTTCGGTCAGCTCCACCATGCCGGTGCGGCGGTCGCCCTTGACGGCGCTGCGGGTCACAAAGCCGCCCTTTTCCAGCGCGTCCAGCATCCGGCACACCGCCGCCGGGTCGATCTCAAAGTAAGTGGCCAGCTGCCGCTGGCTGCATGGACCGCTGCGGGCCAGATATTCGATCAGCTTCGGCTGGCCGGGCCCCAGCCCCAGCGCCGCCCGCCATGGGCGCAGGCAGCTGCGCTGGGCGTGAAAAGCCCGGTACAGCAGCATATGGAAACCGCTTTCCATAGGAAATTGCTCCTTTCAGCCCCCGCAGGGGCAGATCGTTGCCGCATCAATCATTGACATATCAACGGCTGCGCGGCCCCTCTATTATAGCGCGGCGTCGGGGCTTGTCAAGAGGCGGGTGAACGTAGCAAGACCCCGGGCTTTTGGCCCAGGGCCTGGCGGGGATCACCGGCGCAGGTCGGCGTTCCAGTCGTAGATGACGCCGGTGGCGGCGTCGAGCTCAAATTCATACTTGATGTCGTCGCCGTAGGCTTCCCCCTCGTAACAGAGGCGGCCGTCGCTGTGCTCCTCCCGGATGAGGAAGGAAGAAGCGTCGGGGGCCTTGGCGGCTACGATGTCCTGGGCCTGTCCGGCGGAGAGGGGGCCGCCCCCATGGCGGCTCAGCCGGTCCAGCCATTCTTCGTCCACTTCATAGTCGGCCCCGATGATCCGCCCGCCGGAAATGGCCACCTCAAAGTCGTAGTCGCCGTACTCGGTCTCGAACTCGATGTCCCAGATGGGGATGCCGTTGTCGCCGTCCCGCTCCACCTTGACGTTGTAGGCGTTTGGCTCGGGGACCGACGCGTTGTCCAGCGCGATGGCGAGGGCTTCATCCCCCGAGATCTCGCCCGAGGCGGGGGCGGACTGGCCCGGCTGAACCATCTGGACAGAGGAGGCGGGCGCGGTGGGCTGCGGTGCGGGGGCCTGGGACACGGCCGCCGCATTTTGGGGCGAGCAGGCGGTCAGAACGCCGGCAGTCAGGACGGCGGCCAGTGCGATGGCGGTCAGGTTTTTCATCAGCGGTTCTCCTTTCAGGTTTCTTATCTGTATTGTAACAGAAGGGCGGGCTGGACGCCAGCGTCTTTTTCTTGCATTTTTCGCGCCGGAATGCTACAATGAAAGCTCGAATGAAAGGGGGTCTATTCCATGCAATACGCGCTGTTTGACAAGCCTGCGGCCACCATCTACGACCTGCCCCGGCCTGTCGAGAGGGATGGGGAGGGCCGGCTGCGCTCCACCATCGGGGACGAGGGCCTGTACGGCCAGAGCTGCCAGGTCCTGGACGACGGCGGCCCCATGGTGCAGGTGCGCACCTTTTACGGCTACCCCGGCTATGTCCGGCGGGAGGACCTGCGCTTTGTTACAGAAGAAGCGCTGCGGGCTTATCTGGCCGCGCCCGCGGTGATGGCGGCCCGCGCCGCCGACCTGCTGGAAAGCCCGCAGGTGGCCGGGGTCCGGCTGCTGACGGTGGGCCGCGGGGCCCGGCTGCGCCTGGCGGCCCTGCCTGCAGGGGAAGAAAAGCCCGCCGGCTGGACGAAGGTCCTGCTGGCGGACGGCCGGGCGGCTTGGGTGTGGGACAAATCCCTGGAGCCGCTGTGCTGGGAGGAGGACGCCGTGTTCACCCAGCGGGAGGGCCTGCCCTTTGACGATGCCCTGGCCAGTGCGCTGGGGGTCGGGGCCGGCGGGCTGGTGCGCCACGCGCTGGACCGCTGGCACGGGGGCAGCGAGGCGGCTTTCCGCCGCGCCGTCTGCGAGACGGCCCGCAAATATCTGGGGGTGCAGTACCGCTGGGGCGGCAAAGCCTGGGACGGGGTGGACTGCTCCGGCCTGGTCAGCAACGTCTATATGCAGAACGGCGTGCTGATCTACCGCAACGCCCGGATCGAGCCGGGCTGGCCCATGCACGCCATTGCCCGCAGCCAGGCCCAGCCGGGGGACGCCCTTTATTTCCCGGGACACATTGCCCTGTACCTGGGGCAGGGGATGTACATCCACTCCACCGGGGCGGCAGCCAGCGGCGGGGTGGTGCTCAACAGCCTGGACCCGGCCAGCACCTTCTACCGGGCCGATCTGGACGAAAAGCTCACCGCCGTGGGCACCATCTTTTAAAGGAGGCACACCATGAAAGTCTGGGACCTGCACTGCGATACCCTCAGCGAGCTGCGCCGCGCCGAACAGGCCGGCCGGCCCCTCAGCTTTGCCCGCAGCGGCCTGCACATCGACCTGGAAAAGCTGGAGACGGGGGACTACCTGCTGCAATGCTTTGCGGCCTTTGTCGATCTGGGTTCGGGGGAGGACCCCCTGGTCACCGCCCTGGAGGAGATCGACGTGTTCAAGCGGGTGATGGCGGCGTATCCCGACCGGATCGCGCCGGTCTACACCGCCGCCGACATCGGCAGGAACGCCGCCGCCGGCAGGATCAGCGCCATGCTGACGGTGGAGGAGGGCGGCTGCTGCAAGGGCAGCCTCGGGGTGCTGCGCCGGCTGTACGAGCTGGGCGTCCGCATGATGACCCTGACCTGGAACTACGACAACGACCTGGCTGCCTCCAACGTCAAGGAGAAAGCCCCCTTCGTCTGGCCCTGCCCGCCCGATGCGGAGCACGGCCTGACCGAAAAGGGGCTTGCCTTTGTGGCCGAGATGGAGCGGCTGCACATGATCGTGGATGTGAGCCACCTGTCCGACAAAGGCTTTTGGGATGTGGTCCGGCACAGCACCCGGCCCTTTGCGGCCAGCCACTCCAACTGCCGGGCGCTGGCGCCCCACTGCCGCAACCTGACCGACGAGATGATCCGGGCCATGGCCGAGCGGGGCTGCATCGCCGGGCTGAACTACTGCACCGTCTTTCTGGACGACCAGCCCGACCCGGCGGACTGCCGCAGCACCGCCGCCCTCATCGCCAGGCACGCGGCCCACTTCAAACAGGTGGGCGGGGCGCAGATGATCGCCCTGGGCAGCGATTTCGACGGCATCGGCGGGCCGCTGGAGCTGGACAGCTGCGCCAAAATGCCCCTGCTGGCCGACGCGCTGCGCAAGGCCGGCTTCACCGAGGACGAGGTGGAGGGCATCTTCTGGCGCAACGCGAGAAGGTTCTTTGAAGAAAATCTGTGACAGGGACCCCAACAGGAGGAACAAGATGGACAAACACATGACGCTGGAAAAGCGGATCGCGGCGGAGCTCTACTCCTACCACGGGCAGATGAGCGTGTTCGTGGACGATCTGCAGGGACGCACGGTGGAGATCGGGGCGGACGAAGCATTCGAGACGGCCTCCACCATCAAGGCCTATATCCTGGCCGCCCTCTACCTGCAGGCCGGCCGGGGCCGGGCCAGCCTGGACGAGACCATCACTTACCGCCCCGAGCACTTTGTGGACGGCTCGGGGATGCTGCGGGCCCTGGGGGTGGGCGCGGCGCTGAAGGTGCGGGACGCAGCCACCATGATGATCATCTGCTCGGACAACATCGCCACCAACATGGTTATCGACTATCTGGGGCTGGATGCCATCAACCAGTGTATCCGGGAGCTGGGCTTTGCCCACACTGTTCTGCACAACCCCCTGCACTTCGACCGCTACGACAAGCTGGGCACCACCACCCCGCGGGACTATGCCGCCCTCTTTGCGCGGCTTGCCAAGGGCGCCCTGGTCAGCCCCGAGGCCAGCGCCGAGATGCTGTCCATCTTCCGCTCCCAGCACTACAACGCCATGCTGACCGCCGGTTTCCCGCCCTACTATCTGGACTGCGAGGAGACCGGCGACCCGGAACTGATCTGGGTGGCCAGCAAGAGCGGCAGCATGGACGCCTGCCGCAACGACGGCGGCATCGTCCACACCCCGTATGGGGAGTATGTCATCGTTCTGATGAATAAAAACTTTGACGACATCATTGAATACAACGCCCACCCCGCCATGGTGTACGGGGCGCGGGTCAGCCGGATGATCCTGGACCAGATCCTGGCCTGCGAGGGCCGTCTGTGGCTGACCGGCGCGGAAGCATAAGCCGGGGCCTGGAGGAGAGGAATCTGTATGGAAGCGATCACAGTGAGCGGGCCGATGATGCTCTTTCTGATCTGTATGACCGGCTTTGCCGGGGTGGTGGACTCGGCGGCCGGGGGCGGCGGGCTCATCAGCCTGCCGGCCTACCTGTTCGCGGGGCTGCCGGCCCACTATACCTACGGCACCAATAAATTCAGCGCGGCCTGCGGCACCACCTTTGCCACCGCCCGCTTTTTGAAAAGCGGCGCGCTGGACCTGAAAGTCGGCCTGCTGGCGGCGGCGGGCAGCTTTGCGGGCAGCGCGGCGGGGTCGCACCTGGCGGTGCTGCTCAGCGACGGCACCCTGCGCCTGATGATGCTGTGCATCCTGCCGGTGGCGGCCGTCATCATCCTGACCCGCTGGAAAAGCCCCGACCACGACCCCGGCGTGCAGCCCCTGACCCCGGCCCGCGCCGTGCTGGCGGCGGCCATCGGGGTGGGCATCGGCTGCTACGACGGGCTGTTCGGGCCGGGCACCGACACCTTTGCCATCATCGCCTTCAGCACCCTGATGGGCTTTGATATGCGGCGGGCCAGCGGCAACGCCAAGCTGCTCAACCTGGCCAGCAACTACGCCAGCCTGGCCACCTATCTGGCTTCGGGGCTGGTGGTGTTCCACATCGCCATTCCCTGCGCCATCAGCGGCATTGCCGGCAACCTGATCGGCTCCCGGCTGGCCCTCAAGGGCGGCGCAAAGGTCATCCGCCCCATGATGCTGGTGGTGCTGGTGCTGCTGCTGGGCCAGCTGACCACCGAGATGCTGTGACGAGATCAGGAGAAAACTGCCATGACCGATCATGAACTGATGGGCGCGGCCCTGGCTGAGGCGGAAAAAGCCGCCGCCCTGGGCGAAGTGCCGGTGGGGGCGGTGGTGGCCCGGCGGGGCGAGATCGTGGCCGCCGCCCACAACACCCGCGAGACCGAGAAAAACGCCGTCCACCATGCCGAGCTGCTGGCCATCGACCGGGCCTGCCAGGCGCTGGGGGGCTGGCGGCTGTGGGAGTGCGAGCTGTTCGTCACCCTGGAGCCCTGCCCCATGTGCGCCGGGGCCATCATCAACAGCCGCATCCGGCGGGTGGTGTATGGCGCGGCCGACCCCAAGGCCGGCTGCTGCGGGTCGGTGACTGACCTGTTCGCCCTGCCGTTCAACCACCACCCGGTGGTGGAGCGGGGGCTGCGGGCGGAGGAAGCCTCGGCCCTGCTGGCGGACTTTTTTGTCCGGCTGCGTGCCGCGCGCGCTTCGCGCCCCAAATGGAAAAAGCCGCCCTCTCCGCCGCAGGCCGCTGACTGAGAGGGCAGAAAATTTTCGCCTCCCTCTTTCCTTTTTCGCACAAAAGGTGTATAATATATACTGGTATCTTGCCGAAAGTATCTGCTTTTTTGTCCGAAAATGCCGCAGGGCCGGCGATTCCGGCAGGGAAAGTACAGGCGGCGGGACGGCGGACGGCAGAGGATACCGAATGTCATTCAGGAGTAAACAGCCCATGCATGAAGAGGATTTTGAGCTGACCTTTGATCTGGGACCGCTCGAACAGGCCGAGCAGCCGCAACCGGCTGCACAGGCCGCCCCCGTGCCCCGGCCTGCAGCGCCCAAGCCCCGCCCCCAGGCGGAGGACCGGGCGTCTGAACCGGCAAAAACGGCTGCACAGCCCCATCCGGTCCCGCCGGCCCGCCCGGCGGCAGGGGAGGCTGCGCGGCCTGCTGTGTCTGTCCGGGGGACGGAAACGTCCCGTCCCGCCCCGGCCGCAAAGCCGGCCGGCGGGCAGCATCCGCCTGTGCGGGGAGTGCTGATCTCGGGCGGGGACCGCGGCATCGGCGCGGCTGCTGCCCGCGCCTTTTATGAGGCGGGGTACCGCGTGGCCGTGCTGTACCACACGAACGCCGAGGCCGCGGCAGCGCTGGAAGCCAGCCTGCCCGGCATCATCGCCCTCCAGTGCGACGTGGCCAGCCGCGCGGCCTGCGAGTCCGCCTTTACGGCGGCCGAGATCATGCTGGGGCACGTGGATGTGCTGGTGTGCAACGCCGGCATCGCCCAGCAGAAGCTGTTCACCGATATCACCCCTGCCGAGTGGCAGCATATGCTGGACGTCAACCTGACCGGCGCGTTCCATTTGTGCCAGCTGGCCCTGCCCGGCATGATCCGCCGCAAATGGGGCCGCATCCTGACCGTGAGCAGCATGTGGGGCCAGACCGGCGGCAGCTGCGAGGTGCACTATTCGGCGGCCAAGGCCGGCCTGATCGGCCTGACCAAGGCCCTGGCCCGGGAGGAAGGCCCCAGCGGCATCACCGTCAACTGCGTGGCCCCCGGCGTCATCGACACCGACATGATGGCGGCCTTTACCCCCGGAGACAAGGCCGCCCTGGCCGAGGAGACCCCCGTGGGCCGGCTGGGCAATGCCCAGGAAGTGGCCCGGGCCCTGCTGTTCCTGGCAGGGGAGGAGGCCGGCTACATCACAGGGCAGGTGTTTGGGGTGAACGGCGGGCTGGTGATCTGAGCAGCCGCAGGCTGCCTGGCCTTTTGAGCGAAAAGGAGAGTATATACGATGGGTATGACCTTAAAAGAAATGCTGCGCAAGGGCGCCAGCGAGGGCACCGTCAACGCGGACGAAGTGCGCGCACTGGCCCAGGAGTGCGGCCTGGACACCGAGAGCCTGTACACCATCCTGGAAGAACGCGGGATCAAGATCCAGGAGAACGAAGCCTCTCTGGACGTGGACAGCATCCTGGCCGAGGTGGAGAGCGCTGAGGCCAGCGCCAACGACGACTATGACGAGCCGGAGGAGGACCGCCTGGAGGAGAACCCCGCCGACCTGAAAGCCGCCATGGATGAGTTGCTGGACGACCCCGTCAAGAATTACTTAAAGCAGATTGGCCAGATCCCCCTGCTGAGCGCGGAGCAGGAAGTGGAGCTGAGCCGCCGCATCCATGCCGGCGCGGAAGCGGCCCGCATCCTGCAGGCCGACCGGCGCAAGTACAACCGCCCCGATTACATCAAGCGCAACACCGCCCGCTTCTCCTTTGAGGAGGACGAGAACTCGCCCGACTACGAGGAGCCGGAGGAGGAGATGGACCCCGAGGACGCCCGCGACAAGGAGCGCCCCGACGATGCCGCAGAGGACGCCGCCGAGGAAAAGGAGGCCCTGCAGGCCGTCGAGGACGGCCCCCTGAGCGACGAGCGCCGCGAGCAGCTGCTCAAGACCCGGCAGGACGGCCTGAACGCCCGCCGCGCTTTGAGCGAGGCCAACCTGCGCCTGGTGGTGTCCATCGCCAAAAAGCACGTGGGCCACAACCTGGCCTTCCTGGACCTGATCCAGGAGGGCAACATCGGCCTGATCAAGGCGGCCGAAAAGTTTGACTGTGCCCGCGGTTTCCGCTTTTCCACCTACGCCACCTGGTGGATCCGCCAGGCCATCACCCGCGCCATCGCGGACCAGGCCCGCACCATCCGCATCCCGGTCCACATGGTGGAGACCATCAACCGGATGCGCCAGGCCACCAGCCAGCTGGTCTACCAGAATGGCCACGAGCCTACCGCCGAAGAGCTGGCCAAGGCCATGGATATGACGGTGGAGCGCGTGCGCGAGATCCAGCGGATGGCCCAGGAGCCCGCCAGCCTGGAAAGCCCGGTGGGCGAGGAAGAGGACTCTTCCCTGGGGGACTTTGTGGCCGACGAAAACGCCGAGGCCCCCGGCAAGGCGGCCGACCGCGCCATGGTGGCCCAGCAGATCAACCTGGCCCTCAAGAGCCTGACCCCCCGGGAGGAGCGGGTCATCCGGCTGCGCTTCGGGCTGGACGACGGCCGCCCCCGCACCCTGGAAGAGGTGGGCCGGGACTTTGGCGTCACCCGCGAGCGTGTCCGCCAGATCGAGGCCAAGGCCATCCGCAAGCTGCACAGCCGCAAGTGCCTGACGCTGCTCAACGGCCTGATCGAGTGATGGCCGCGCCCGGCGCACATCTTGCATAACGGCTCAAAATATGGTATACTACTGCATGGCGCGCCGCTTGGTGCGCCATGCACCCGATGCGCCATCGCCAAGCGGTAAGGCAGAGGACTTTGACTCCTCCATCGCAGGTTCGACTCCTGCTGGCGCAACTTGATAAGTCCCCGCATGGGCGCCCGAAAGGGTCTCCGCGCGGGGGCTTTTTCTGCGCCGGGGCCGCGGGCGCGGGCTATTCCGCCCGGCGCCGGCTGCACAGGGCGCAAAAAGGGCCTTCCCCATGGCGACGGGGAAGGCCCTTTGCGTTGGTTTGGGTTTGCTTTGGAAAAGGAATCAATCCAGTTCCAGCGCGCCGGTGTACAGCTGGTAGTAGGTGCCGTGCTGGGCGATCAGCTGGTCGTGGGTGCCGCGCTCGATGATGCGGCCGTGGTCCAGCACCATGATGGCATCGGCGTTCTGGACGGTGGACAGCCGGTGGGCGATGACGAAGGTGGTGCGCCCGGTCATCAGGGCGTCCATGCCGCGCTGCACGATGGCCTCGGTGTGGGTATCGATGGAGCTGGTGGCCTCATCCATGATCATGACCGGGGGATCGGCCACGGCGGCCCGGGCGATGGCCAGCAGCTGGCGCTGGCCCTGGGACAGGTTGGCGCCGTTGCCGGTCAGCATGGTGTTGTAGCCGTCGGGCAGCCGGCGGATGAAGTCGTCCGCACCGGCCAGACGGGCCGCGGCAATGCACTCCTCGTCATGGGCTTCCAGGTTGCCGTAACGGATGTTGTCCATCACGGTGCCGGTGAACAGGTTGGTGTCCTGCAGCACGATGCCCAGCGAATGGCGCAGGTCGGCTTTCTTGATCTTGCGGATGTTGATGCCGTCGTAGCGGATCTTGCCGTCCTGGATGTCGTAGAAGCGGTTGATGAGGTTGGTGATGGTGGTCTTGCCGGCGCCGGTGGAGCCGACGAAGGCCACCTTCTGGCCGGGTTTGGCGTACAGCGAGATATCGTGCAGCACCGTCTTTTCCGGGGTGTAGCCGAAGTCCACGTCGTAGAAGCGGACGTCGCCCTGCAGGCGGGTGTAGGTGATGGTGCCGTCGTGGTGGGGGTGCTTCCAGGCCCAGACGTTGGTCCGCTCGGGGTATTCCTCGAGGGTGCCGTCGGCGTTCTCCCGGGCGTTGACCAGGGTGACGTAGCCGTCGTCGGTCTCGGGCTCTTCGTCCAGCAGGGCGAAGATGCGGTGGGCGCCCGCCAGGCCCATGACCACCATGTTGACCTGGTTGGACACCTGGCCGATGGCGCCGGCAAACTGCTTGGTCATGTTCAGGAAGGGCACCACGATGCTGATGCTCAGGGCCATGCCCGACAGGCTCAGGTTGGGCGCGCCGTTCAGCAGCAGGGCGCCGCCCACCAGGGCCACGACCACGTAGGTCACGTTGCCCATGTTGCCCAGCAGGGGCATCAGGATGTTGGCAAAGCGGTTGGCCTTTTCGCTGTTTTCAAACAGCTCGTCGTTGACCTTGTCGAAGTCGGCCTTGGCGCCCTCTTCATGGCAGAACACCTTGATGACCTTCTGGCCGCTCATCATTTCTTCCATGAAGCCCTCGGTCTTGGCGATGGTGATCTGCTGCTGGAGGAAGTATTTGGACGAATGGCCGCTGACGTAGCGGGCGGTGAAGAACATCACGACCACGCCGCACAGCACCACCAGGGCCAGCCAGATGCTGTAGTAGATCATGATGCAGAAAACGCTCAGCAGGGTGATGCCCGAGATCATCAGCTGGGGCAGGCTCTGGCTGATGAGCTGGCGCAGGGTGTCGATATCATTGGTGTAGAAGCTCATGATATCGCCGTGGCTGTGGGTATCGAAGTAGCGGATGGGCAGGTCCTGCATATGGTCGAACATCTTTTCGCGCAGCTTGGCCAGGGTGCCCTGGGTGATGATGGCCATCATCTGGTTGAAGGCCGCGCCGGCCGCCAGGCTGATGACGTACAGGGTGATCAGGATGGTCAGCAGGCGGAAGATGGTGCCGGAAGCGCTGGCCCAGTCGCCGGTCTTGTAGGTGGCCTCGACGACGGCGATGGCGTTCTGCATAAAGACAGACGGCATCGAGCTGACGATGGCGTTGATCAGGATACAGCCGATGGTCACCGGCAGCAGGACCGGGTAAAAGGAAAAGACGGTGCGGATCAGACGGGGCATGACCCCCTTGGGGGCCCGCTTGCCCCGCTCGGTGCTTGCATTATTCGGCATCCTTGTCACCTCCTGCCTGAGGATTGTTGGACTTGCGGTTCTGGGTATTGTACAGCTCGCGGTAGACGTCGTTGGACTGCATCAGCTCCTCGTGGGTGCCGATGGCGGCGATGCGGCCGCCCTCCATCATGATGATGCGGTCGGCATCCTGCACGCTGGCCACGCGCTGGGCAATGATGATTTTGGTGGTCTCGGGGATGAACTCCCGGAAGCCCTGGCGGATCAGCGCGTCGGTGCGGGTATCGACGGCCGAAGTGGAGTCGTCCAAAATCAGGATCTTGGGCTTCTTCAGCAGGGCGCGGGCGATGCACAGACGCTGTTTCTGGCCGCCCGAGACGTTGGAGCCGCCCTGCTCGATCCAGGTGTCATACTTCTGGGGGAACTGCTGGATGAACTCGTCGGCCTGGGCCAGACGGCAGGCCTCCTCCATCTCGGCGTCGGTGGCGTTGGGGTTGCCCCAGCGCAGGTTGTCCTTGATGGTGCCCGAGAACAGCACGTTCTTCTGCAGCACCACGGCCACCTGGTTGCGCAGGGTCTCCAGGTCGTACTTGCGCACGTCCACGCCGCCCACCTTCACGCTGCCTTCGGTGACGTCGTACAGGCGGGGGATCAGCTGGATCAGGCTGGACTTGGACGAGCCGGTGCCGCCCAGGATGCCGATGACCTCGCCCGACTTGATGTGCAGGTCGATGTCGGACAGGGCGTTGCGCTCGGCCTTTTTGGAATACTTGAAGCTGACGTGGTCGAAGTCCACGCTGCCGTCCTTGACCTCGGTCAGGGCGTTTGCGGGGCTGGTGAGGGTGCTCTCCTCGCTCAGCACCTCGACGATACGCTCGGCCGACTCCTGCGACATGATGATCATGGTAAAGACCATGGACAGCATCATCAGGCTCATCAGGATCTGGAAGCTGTAAGTCAGCATGGAGGACATCTGACCCACGTTCAGGTCAAGGCCCATGCTGGTGATGACGGTGTAGGACCCGTAGGACATGACGAATACCATGCCGGCGTAGACGCAGAACTGCATCATGGGGCCGTTCAGGGCCATGATCCGCTCGGCCTTGGTGAAGTCGCGCTGGACGTTCTCGGCCGCGGCGGCAAACTTCTTTTTCTCGTAGTCCTCACGGACGTAGCTCTTGACCACGCGCATGGCCTGGACGTTCTCCTGCACCGAGTCGTTCAGGGCGTCGTATTTGCGGAACACCCGGCGGAACAGCGGGGTGGCCGCGCGGATGACCAGCAGCAGCCCGATCAGCAGCAGGGGAATGGTGAACAGGAAGATCATGGCCAGCCGCCCGCCCATGATAAAGCCCATGGCAAAGGAAAAGACCAGCATCAGGGGGCAGCGCACCGCCACCCGGATGATCATCATGTAGGCCAGCTGGACGTTGCTGATGTCGGTGGTCAGGCGGGTGACCAGGCTGGACACCGAGAACTTGTCGATGTTCTCAAAGGAATAGTCCTGGATCTTGTAGAACATATCCTTGCGCAGGTTGCGGGCAAAGCCGGCGGAAGCGTTGGCGCAGGTGGCGCCGGCCGCGCCGCCGAAGATCAGGGAAATGACGGCCATCACCAGCAGCGCTGTGCCGTACCGGACGATCACGTCCATCGAACAGCCGGCCTGCATCTGGTTGACCAGGTTGGCGATCACAAAGGGGATCGCGCATTCCATGACCACCTCCACTGTCACCAGCAGCGGGGTCAGGATCGAGGTTTTCTTGTACTCGCGGATACTGCGGGCCAAGGTCTTAACGATCGAATTCATGCCTCGTGGATTCCTCCTTACATTGTTCTTGCGCGAACATTTTGACTACGAACTTTTTTGGGCGCTTGGGGGCCTTTGGGGCGCTCAGGGGCCGTCTGTCCCGGCCTGCTCCAGGTTGGCGGCCATCGTGGCCAGCGTCTCCTTGAACAGCTGGACCTGTCCGTCCGACAGGCCCCGGGTCAGCACTGCCTCGCTCTGGCGCAGGCAGGCCCGCACCTCGGCGTCAAGCTCGGCTGCCCGCGGGGTGGGCACCAGGTTTTTCAGCCGCGCGTCGCTGGGCACGCTCTCCCGCCGCAGCAGGCCTTTCTCCTCCAGCTGCTGCAGGATGCCGGTGGCGGTGGAACGGCTCAGGCTGAACGCCTGCTCCACGTCCCGCTGGAACACCGGCCCCGCCGGGCAGTGGTCCATGATGTAGAACATCACCCGGCTCTGGATGGCTGTGATGCCCAGCCCCTGCAGCGTGACGTTCAGCCGGCGTTTGAGCATCCGCGACAGCAGGTTGATCTGTGCGCCGCAGTCTTTTTCCAACGTATCCCACCTCCTTGCGCCCGGGAAAGCCCCGGCAACTTGTTCGTTTACGAACGATATATTACAGACTTTTCATAAAAATGTCAAGGATGTGTTTTTGAAGTTTCACACTTTTTTCATACATAAGATTTGCACAAAAAGATTGTTAAACTTTATGCAAAATGCGCAATACGCCCTCCGGCGTCCCGTGCCGCCAAGCGGCCCGTTTACAGACAGAAAAAGCCCTGCCTGTACCGGGTGCGCACAGGCAGGACTTGACTGTTTTCAGGTCAGAACTTTTTCCAGGTGTCGGGCACGAACAGGAGCAAGAGCGGGAACAGCTCCAGACGGCCGGCCAGCATATCAAAGGTCAGCACCAGCTTGGAAAAGCCGGAGTACAGCCCGAAGTTGGTCATGGGGCCGACGCCTTCCAGACCGGGGCCGATGTTGTTGAAGGTGGCCGCCACCGCTGTAAAGTTGGTGACAAGGCTCTCGCCGTCCAGGCTGACCAGCAGCACCGACGCCGCAAAAAGGATCAGGTAGGCCGCCATGAACACGTTGGTGGAGCGGATGGTCTCGTGGTCCACCGGCTTGCCGTCCACCCGGACGGGGGACACCACGCTGGGGTGGAGGGTCTGGGCGATCTCCTTGCGGATGCTCTTGGCCAGCAGGATCACGCGGCTGATCTTCATGCCGCCGCCGGTGCTGCCGGCGCACGCGCCGATGAACATCAGCACCACCAGGATGCTCTTGGCAAAGGAGGGCCACTGGTCAAAGTCGCAGGTGGAGTAGCCGGTGGTGGTGATGATGGACCCCACCTGGAAGGCCGCCTGCTGGATGGCCGCCAGCAGGCTGGGGAACATCCCCCGGATGTTCCAGCTGATGAGGGCGATGGCCGCCAGGATGACCCCGAAGTACCAGCGCACTTCCTCGATCAGCACCTTGCGGAACTTGCCCCGGATGAGGTAGAAGTAGGCGCTGAAGTTGACGCCGAACAGGATCATCGAGACGGTGGTCACCACCTGGATGTAGGTGGAATAGCTGGCCATGCTGTCGTTCTTGATGCCAAAGCCGCCGGTGCCGGCCGAACCGAAGGTGATCAGCAGGCTGTCCATCAGGGGGCAGCCGCCCGCCAGCATAAAGACGATTTGGATCAGGGTCATGCCCAGATAGATGCCGTAGAGGATGGCGGCGGTCTGGCGGACCGAGGGCACCATCTTTTCCACCTGGGGGCCGGGGCTCTCGGCCTTCATCAGGTTGACGTGGCTGCCGCCGGTCAGGGGCAGCACCGCCAGCAGGAACACCAGGATGCCCATGCCGCCGATCCAGTGGGTGAAGCTGCGCCAGAACAGGATGCCCATGGGCAGGCTCTCGACGTCGGCCAGGATGGACGCGCCGGTGGTGGTGAAGCCGGACACCGTCTCAAACAGGGCCTCGATGGGGTCGGGGATGGCCCCCGACAGGACGAAGGGCACCGCCCCCATCACACTGATGAGGATCCAGGTCAGGGCGGCGGTGACGCAGCCCTCCCGCCGGTAAAAGATCTTGCTGCGGGGTTTGATGCGGGTCAGCGCGCCGCCGATTACGCAGCACAGGGCGATGGTGAACAGGAACACCCACAGGATGTTCCACTCGCCGTAGATCACGCTGACCAGGGCGGGCAGGCCCATGAGGGCGCCCTCGCACAGGAGGATGTAGCCCAAAAGACGGAAAACGATGGCGTAATTCATTTGCGCGCGCCTCCCTGCCCGGCCACGATATCCCGCAGGTCATGCAGGCCGTGCTGCAGGGTGACGACGATGACAGTATCCCCCAGCTGGATGGTGTCGCCGCCGCGGGGGATGATGATCTGGTCCCCGCGGGTGATGCAGCACAGCAGCAGGTTGGGTTTCAGGTGCAGCTCGCTCAGGGGGATGCCGGTGGCGGGGCTGACCTCGTGGACGGTGAATTCCAGCGCCTCGACCCGGTCGTCCAGGATGCGGTAAAGGGTCTTGATGTTGCTGCCGGCCTCGTTCTGCAGGGCGCGGACGTACTGGACGATGAAGTCGCAGGTCATGTACTTGGGGTAGATGACGCTGCCCAGGTCGAAGCTGTCCAAAATCTCGTCGAACTCCAGCCGGTTGATCTTGGTCACGCGCTTGGCCTGGGAGTGGTTGCTGGCGAACAGGGACAAAAGGATGTTCTCCTCGTCCATGTTGGTCAGGGCCACAAAGGCTTCGGCCGAGCCCAGCCCCTCGCTGAGCAGGAAGCTGCGGTTGGAGCCGTCCTCGCACAGGATCTGGGCTTCGGGCAGTTCCTCGGCCAGGTAGTCGCAGCGGGCCAGATCCCGCTCGATGATCCGCACCTTGATCTTGTTTTCCAGCAGGTACTGGCTGAGGTAGAAGGCGATGGCCCCGCCGCCCACGATCATGGCGTTTTTGACCGGCGCGGTGGGGATGCCCAGCTTGCGGAAGAACTGCTGGGCCTTGTCCGGGGTGGCCAGGAAGGTGACCAGGTCCCCGCTGCGCAGCACGAAGCTGCCGTCCGGGATGGTGACGGTCTTGCCCCGCTCCACCGCGCAGACCAGGATGTCGCACCCCATCCGGGCGGGGATGTCGCGGATGGGCATCCCGTCCAGACCGTGGGCCTGGGTCAGGGCAAACTTGATCAGCTGGACCCGCCCCCCCGCAAAGGTGTCGATCTTGGACGCCCCGGGGAAGCGCAGCAGCCGCGAGATCTCCATCGCGGCGCTCATCTCGGGGTTGATGATGGCCGAGATGCCGGTCTGCTGGCGGATAAAGTCCAGCTCGTGGCTGTAAGACGGGTTGCGCACCCGGGCGATGGTGTGGCGGCTGCCCGCCTTTTTGGCAAACATACAGCACAGCAGGTTCAGCTCGTCCGAGCCGGTGATGGCGATGAACACATCGTTGTCCTCGATGCCGGCCTCGGACAGGGTGGCGATGGAGGAGCCGTTGCCCACCACGCCCAGCACATCGTAGGCCTGGACGATCTGTTCCACCCGGGCCTTGCTGGTGTCGATGACGGTGACGCTGTGGCCTTCCTCGCTCAGCTGGCGGGCAAGGGCCGTGCCGACCTTGCCGCCGCCTACCAGTATGATCTTCACATGAAAGCATCCTTTCTCTCAAAAACGCGCCGGGCCGCAGCCCGGAAGCTGTCTGTTATTCTAGCACACTTTTCGGCAAAGGTCTATAGGCAGCCTGCTGCGGTCCGGGGCACAAAAAATCCCCCGTCCGGCGGACAGGGGAAGGTCATGCTTTGGGTCAGAACGGCCGGTAGAAGAACCACCGGTTGCCGCAGCAGCAGTTGCACAGCAGATTGAGCAGGATCATGGACCAGCACCACCGCATGATGCCGCCGCCCCCGGAGGAGTAGGTGGTCTGGGCGCGGTAGCTCTGGCCGGGGTCCTGCATCCGGTTCAGGTGGGCGCGGTACTCGGTGTTGTTGGGGTCCAGCTGGACGGCCCGGCGGGCGTCCTGCAGGGCGTCGATGGCCCGGCCCAGGCCCTCGTTGGCCAGGCTGGACAGGTAGTACCAGCGGGCGCTGCGCTCCCGCTGGGCGTCCAGGACGCGGCGGGCCTCGGCGTAGCGCCGGTTGACGATGAAATTGCGGGCCGCCTGCATCTCGGCGGAGTCGGCGCCCGAGGCGCTGGGCCCCTGCTGGCTGTACCCGCCGTAGTCGAAGCCCCCGAACCCGCCGAAGCCGAAGGGGTCGAAGCCGTAAAAGCCGCCGTCATAGCCGCCCTGGCCGTACCCGCTTTGCTGGTAGCTCTGCTGGCTGTACCCGCCATAGCCCTGCTGGCTGTAGCCGCCGGCGCCGGGCTGGGGCCCGGTGTCCCCCTTCATGATGGCGTCGTAGGCCGCCTGCACTTCCTTGAAGTGCTCCTCGGCGGTCGGGTCGTTGGGGTTCAGGTCAGGGTGCCAGCGCTTGCACTGGGCGCGGTAGGCCTTTTTGATCTCTTCCTCGCTGGCACCCCGCTGGATGCCCAGGACCTCATAGGGATCTCTCATTCAAACGTTTCCTCACAACTCTCTATGCTGGCGGGGATGTGCCCCCGATCACTCACAAATCGAAACTATTCTAGCCTATCAGGGCGCAAAAAGCAAGCCCCCGCCCCTGTTTCAGGGCTCCCGGGGCTGTTTTTTTCGGTTTTTTACATGGTATTTCAGCCAGATGCCGGAATAGAGGATGTTTTCCAGCAGGTCGGCGTCCTCCACGCAGGGCAGGCGCCGGAAGGCGGCGGCCGCCTGCGCCAGCAGCAGTTCGAAGATCTCCCGCATCTGGGCCTCGTAGTCGGGCGAAGCCGAAAGGGTCTTGAGGGGATTGTAGGCCCCGCGGCGCTTGTCCCGCTCCAGGTCGTCCCAGGCGTCCAGCAGGTAGATGTATTTGCCGATGGACGCGCCGATGGTCCGCAGCTCGCCGGACCAGCGGTCCTGCTTGTAGTCGAACAGTTCGGCCATCAGCCCGCCGAAACTGCCCGCCACCAGATCCAGGTCCTCGCAGCCGGCGGCCTCGTATTCCGCCAGCTGGGCCAGCCCCCGGGTGATGGCCTGGCAGGCGCGGGGCCAGCGGGCTTCCGCCGCCTGGCGGTGCTGGTCCAGCAGTTTCATGTAGCCCAGGCCCAGGGGGCTGCGGTCGTCCTCCCATTTGTCCTTGGCGCTGTAGTAGTGCAGGGCCAGCCCGATGTCGGCACAGTAATCGGTGGGGCCGCTGTACCGCCAGTCGATGGGGCGGATGGGGTGGACCGGACACCGCCCGTGCCCGGTGACGGCGGGGGTCTCTCCCTCGTACAGGCTGCACAGCAGCAGGTTCAGAAAAGTCAGGTCGTAGCTGAGGGTCAGCCGCCCGGCCATGCCGTACAGCACCGACGCCCGGCGGCACAGCCCGCAGTAGGCGGTGCGGTACCGCCAGCGGGCTTCCGGGGTCATGGACTGCTGGTCGGGGATGATATAGCCGAACATATCAGCTCTTTTTGATGAACTGGGTGCCGCACCGCGGGCAGGAGATCTCGATGCGGCCGCGGCCCTTGGGCACGCGCAGCATCTGGCGGCACTTGGGACAGCGGTAATAGCGGTAGGTGCTGCGGTCGGCCCAGCGGCGCTTGAGCCCTTTCCACTTGCCGGTCAGCCGCTCCTGAAAGCTGTAGAACTTGTAGTTCTCCTCGGTGCGGCGGGAGATGTTCCGGCTGAAGGTGCGGAAATAGCAGTAGATCAGCGCGGCCAGGGCCAGCCAGGTGAACAGCCCGAACCTGGTGACCAGGCCCAGCAGGATCAGCACCACGGCCAGGATGCTGAGGAACTGGTTCAGCGCGTCGGTGCCGTAGCGCCCTGCCATGAATCGACGGAATTTTTCACGCATAAGTACATTTACCCCCTGTAAAGGCCCTCCCGCTTTGGCAGTCAGGAGGGCGGAGTGTGAATTCTATTGGTAACAGTATGCCAGACGGAAATGATAAAAGTTTGAACAGACTGCAAATCAACCGTAAAAATGGGCAAAAAAGTCAGGATTCCCGCCGCCGGATGATGACGGAGGCCTCGGTGTCCAGCGCGCCCTCCATCCTGCAGTGCAGGGTGGCGCGGCCAGCCACCCCCTCGGTGGCAAGGTAGGTCCCGGCCATGCCGCCCCGCAGCGGGACGACGGCGGGCCCGATCAGGTGCGCGGGGCCCTCCACCGACAGCTGGACCGCCTCGCTGCAATAGGGCAGCAGGCAGCCGTTCTGGTCGATGGCCCGCAGGGTGACGGCGGCGCAGTCCCAGGCGGGGCCGTCGGTGAGGATGCCGTTGTGGACGGTGCACTCCAGCCGGACCCGCTGGGCCGGCTCCTGCACCACGGTGCGGACCACCCGCTCCCGCCAGACCGCCTCGAACCGGAACACCCCCGACGGCCCGCCCAGCACCCCGATGTAGGTGCGGTAGAGCCGCATAAGGGCGGCCTCGTTGATGCGCAGCACCCGCATCAGGCGGGACAGCCGGGCCCGCAGCAGGGGCGAGGGGGCAGCGGGGTCCCGCCGGAGGGCGTTGAGGCAGGCGGCCAGCTGGACCGCCTCGCCGTGGGCGATACCCTCATATTTTTCCAGCAGGGGGCCGACGAAATCGTCGATCTGGATGGGCGGGTGGGCCAGCGCGGCGAACCGCCCCTGGCGGTCGGGGGTGAACACGGCGATCAGGTCCCCGTCCCGGTACATCCGCACGGCGTCCGCATTGGTGAACGCCCAGCACCCGCCCGGGTACCCGGCGGGCATATCCCCGAAGGCCGCTGCCGGCGAAACTTCCAGCACGATGTCGGAGGGCACGCGGGGCGTTTTCTGGCTGGCAAAGACGGCCGCCGCCAGCTTGGGGTTGCGGAACAGGTCCAGCACCCCCTGGTAGCTGACCCGGTCCCCGCTGCCATAGGCGGAGTGGACGTTGTAATCGGTCATGCTCCAGCCAAAGCTGCCGGCCACCCCCGGCTGGGCCGCCGCATCGTTGAGGACGGCGGCGTACCGCAGGGCCTGGCTCAGCCGGACGGCCCCGCTGTCAAAGCTCTTGGTGGGGTACATCATCCCGCCGTACCCGCTGATGAGGTAGCCGCGCCGCACGTCGGGGGTGACGCTGGCCTTGGGCAGGCAGCCCGGCCCCGCGCCGGCCCCCGCAAAGGAAAAGTCGTCGTAGGCGTAGACGTCCTCCAGCAGCTGGCTCTTTTTGGTCCGGCGGCTGCCGGCGGTGGGGCGGGTGGGGTCCAGCCGGCGGGCGGCCTCGTTGGTCTTTTTGTAAAAGGCTTCGTCGTCGGGGCTGTCCGGCACCCGCACCCCCCACAGGAACACGCTGGGGTGGTTGCGGTACTGGCAGACCATCTCGCGGCAGTTCTGCAGGGCCTGGGCCTTCCAGGCCGGGCCGCCGGTAAAGCGCTGGCCCGGCATCTCCACAAAGGCAAGCAGGCCCAGCTCGTCGCAGGCGTCCAGGAAGGCGGGGCTGGGCGGGCAGCAGCACCGCACCGCGTTGCAGCCCAGCTCCTTTTTCAGGATCTGCGCGTCCAGCCGCTGGAGGCTGTCGGGCATGGCGTAGCCCTGGTAGGGCCAGCTCTGGCCGCGCACCAGTCCCCGCAGCTCGGTGCGGACCCCGTTCAGGTACAGCCCGCCGGCCACGAACTGGATGGTGCGGAACCCGAAGCGGATCACCTTCTGGTCCAGCGCCCGGTCGGGCAGGCCGCCGGTGCCGGGCCGGATCAGGCGGACGGTCAGGGTGTACAGGGTGGGGTGTTCGCAGCTCCAGGGCTGGACCCCGTTCAGGGTGCCGCTGATGGGCAGGGACAGCTCCCCCATATAGGCGGCCCGCCGCCCCGAAGGCGCGCGGATCTCGGCTTCCAGCGCGCAGCCCACCGTCTCGCCCTCGGCGGCCGAGTAGATGCGGAACGCCCCGTCCATCCCCGCCTGGATGAACACGTCCCGCAGCCAGGCGTTTTCCTTCACTTCCAGCCAGGCTCCGCGGTACAGCCCGCCATAGGTCAGCGCCTCGGTCTGGCCGCCAAAGGGCGGGATGTCCAGCGTCTCGCGGCTGTCGCAGCGGACGGCGAGGACGTTTTCTTCCCCCAGGCGGACCGCGCCGGTCAGGTTGACGGTAAAGGCGGTGTAGCCGCAGGCGTGGTGGCCCACCCGCTGGCCGTTGCAGTAGACGGTGGCCTCGTGGGCCGCCGCCCCAAAGGTCAGCAGCAGGACGCGGCCCTCCCAGCTTTTGGGCGCAGTGAACACACGCCGGTATCCGCTGACCAGCTGGTAATCGTTTTCGTTGCAGTAATTGAAAGGCAGCGTTTTGACGGTGTGGGGCAGGCGGACCGGCTCCAGCGGGGGGCCGTCGTAGGCGGCCTCCAGCAGCGCGGGGGTGAACTGTGGGGTGAATGCCCAGCCGTCGTTCCAGTCAAAATGTTCGGTGCGTTCCATCAGGCGGTTACTCCTCTAAAGTCCGGGCAGGACCGGATTTTGCAGACTAAATCATTTTTATAGTAGCACAAAGATATGAACGAATAAAGAATCCGCGCCGCCCTTCCGAAAAATTTTTGGCGAAAACGGGGACATTCGCCGCCATCCGGCCCCCGAGGCTTGACAACCGCGCCCCGCTCTGCAATAATGAAGGGAACAACGTGCCATGCCCGCCAGACCATCCGCAGGGACGGCGGGGCATGGCTGCGCAGGAAGGAGCAGGGGTTTGCCTGCGCGGCAGGCGCCCCCTGGCAAGCAATGAAAGGAGCGGATACAGATGCGCGTGATCGCAGGTGAGGCCCGGGGCCGCCGGTTGGAGGCTCTGCCCGGCACAGACGTGACCCGCCCGACCCTGGACCAGGTCAAGGAGGCGATGTTCAGCATCGTGCAGTTCGACCTGCCCGGGGCCCGGGTGCTGGACCTTTTTGCCGGCAGCGGCCAGCTGGGCATCGAGGCGCTGAGCCGCGGCGCGGCGCGGTGCGTCTTTCTGGACCAGAACCGGGAGGCGGCCGCCGTCGTGATGCGCAACTGCAAGGCCTGCGGCCTGTTCGACCGCAGCCGGGTCAGCGTGGGGGACGCCGCGCGCTGGCTGACGGCCTGCCATGAGCAGTTCGACCTGGTGCTGCTGGACCCGCCTTTCCGCCAGGGGATGCTGGAGGAGGTGCTGCCGGCGGTGGAAAAAGTCGTCGCGCCCGGCGGCATCGTCCTGTGTGAGAGCGAGGCAAAACTGGTCCTGCCCGCCCAGGTGGGCAGTCTGGTGCTGCGCAAACAGTACCGGTACGGCCGCGTGCTGCTGTGGCGGTACACAAAGCTCCGCCCCAGCGAAGCGGAAGGGGGAGAAACTGTATGAACGTCAATGAACTGTTGGATACCATCGAGGACGCCCTGGCCGAAAGCGCCAATATGCCCCTGTCGGGGGGCAAGCGGATCGTAGACGTGGACCAGATCCAGGAATATCTGGATGAGATCCGCGCCAACCTCCCCGGCGAGCTGCGCCAGGCCCAGGCCATCGTCAACGACCGGGGCCAGATCGTGGATTCGGCCAACGCCCAGGCCAAGGCCATCATCCGCCAGGCGGAGGAACGGGCCCGCGTGCTGGTGAGCGAATCGGAGATCGTCAAGAGCGCCCAGCAGCGCGCCTCGGAGATCATGGCCCAGGCCCAGGCCGAGAGCCGCACGCTGCGCCAGACCACCGCGGATTACTGCGACAATATGCTCAAGACCACCGAGGAGACGATGGTCGCCAACGCCTCCCAGGTGAAGAACGTCCGCGCCAGCCTGCGCCAGCCGCCCAAGAAATAACAGCCGTGACCCGGCGCCGTCCATCCGGCAGATTGCCAAAAAAGTCCCGCCCGGACGACATGTGCGTACGGGCGGGACACCGACAGGGAAATTTGGCGCAGAGAGTGTGCGCGCCGCTCACGGCGCGTGCGCGGTTCTGCGCCAAATTTTGTCCCCAGGGGCAGCGGCAGCAAAGCGCGTCCAGTGGACGAAACAGCGAGCTGCCGCTGGCGCAGCGCTCTGGTTTTTGCGGCGGCTAGCCGCAAAAACCAGCTAAGCGCAAGAGAGATTAGGGGGAAGGAATTTCTGCCGCGCGTCTGCGCGCAGAAATGGGTTCCCCCTAAAGCGTGTCGTGTTACGACACGCTGCCGAACCCTTGCCCGCAGCGGCAGGGGTTCTTTTCTTTGGCCGCTTTGGACAGGCTGCGGAAAATTGGTGGAAAAAGTCGGGCGAAAACTATTGCATTCACCGGGCTGATTTGTTACAATAACTTTATCAGTGGAGTAAAGTAGGGAAAAGTGGGGAGCGATCCCCACCCCATCCCACACAAGGGGGCGGTCAGGGTGTTCTTTGGACGGTACGACTGCGCCATCGACGCCAAGGGCCGGCTGAACTTTCCGGCCAGGTTCCGGGAAGGGATGGGCGAGAGCTTTGTGGTGATGGAGTGGCTGGACCAGTGCCTGTTCGCGCTGCCCATGGCCGAGGTGGAGCGCATCTCGGAGCGGCTGGGCGCGGACGAGCTGATGGACAGCTGGGAGATCACCGGCGATTTGTTCAGCACCGCCTGCGAGGTGACGCCGGACAAGCAGGGGCGCATCCTCCTGCCGGCCAGCCTGCGGGCCTACGCTGGGCTGGGCAAGACGGTGGCCGTCATCGGCAACCGCAACCACGCCGAGATCTGGGACGCTGCCCGCTGGGATGCCCGCCGGGCCGCCGTGACCAACGAGCAGCGGGCCGCCCGCCTGCGGGAACTCCACATCTGAAACATATTTCGACAGGAAAGGAGGCGGGCCCCATGAACGACGAACAAACCCAGCAGGCATTTGACCCGGCTTCTTTCGAGCATGTACCTGTGCTGCTGGAAGAATGCCTGGAAGGGCTGAACATCCGCCCCGGCGGTATCTATCTGGACGGCACGGCAGGGGGCGCGGGCCATTCCCGGGCCATTGCCAGCCGGCTGGACGCCGCGGCCGGCGGCCGGCTCATCGCTTTGGACCAGGACCCCGACGCGGTCCAGACCGCCCGCCAGCGGCTGGCGGGGCTGCCCGCCGAAGTGGTGCAGACCAATTTCCGCTATGCGGCCGGCGCCCTGGCCTCGGTCGGGGTGGAGGCCATCGACGGAGCGCTGCTGGACCTGGGCGTCTCCAGCCACCAGCTGGACGATGCAGAGCGGGGCTTTTCCTACCGGGCCGACGCGCCGCTGGATATGCGGATGAGCCAGGAGGGCACCACCGCCGCCGACCTGGTCAACACCCTGGACCGGGAGGAGCTGGCCCGCATCCTGCGGGACTACGGCGAAGAGCCCTATGCCTGGCAGATCGCCGGCAAGATCGTGGAGGCGCGGGCCCAGGCCCCCATCGAGACCACCCTGCAGCTGGCGGGGCTGGTGGCTTCGGCCATGCCCCCGGCGGTCCGGCGCAAGGACAAAAACCCCGCCCGGCGCAGCTTCCAGGCCCTGCGCATCGCGGTCAACCACGAGCTGGACGCTCTGGACGAGGGCCTGGATGCCATTTTCGGCGCATTGAAGCCCGGCGGGCGGTTCTGCGTCATCACCTTCCACTCTTTGGAGGACAGGCTGGTGAAAAACAAGTTCCGCCGCTGGGCCACCGCCTGCACCTGTCCGCCCGAGTTCCCGGTCTGTGTCTGCGGCGGCAAGGCAAAGGCAAAGCTGATCACCCGCAAGCCCATCGAAGCAAAGCCCGGCGAGCTGGCCGGCAACCGGCGCAGCCGCTCGGCCCGTCTGCGGGTCCTTGAAAAATTGTGAGCGCACCCCCTCACACAGGGTGCGCGGAAAGAGGAGAGATACAAGTCATGGGTCAGCCTGCATACGATTACAATTACAACGGCATCACTTTAGGACAGGCAGTCCGCCGCCCGGAGCCCCAGCCCGAGCGGCGGCCCAACCTGCGGGTCGAGCAGGGCGGCAAGGCCGCCATCTCGCCCCTGCGCGCCATGATGCAGCACGGCGTGCAGATCCTTGCGCTGGGGCTTCTGGCCGGGCTGTCGGTGGCGCTGCTGTTCAGCGAGGCCCGCATCGTCGAGCTGAGCGGGGACATCCGCCAGGCGAAGGCGGCCCTGATCTCGGCCCAGAGCCAGAACGATTATTACACCACCACCCTCAACGTCCAGTCCAGCATTTCCAATGTGGAGAGCGTGGCCGGCCGCCTGGGCCTGATGAAGATCGACGACAGCCAGATCACCTACATCCGGCTGGACGACCAGAGCGTGCTCACCCGCCGCGAGTCTGCGGTGGAAAAGTGGACCGATACCCTCCAGGCCGGCGTCTCGTCCCTGCTGCGGACCATCGACCCGCCGGCGGACGCTGCGGAATAAACCAACGATACCCGGGGAAGCGTGCGCCTGCGCACGCTTTTTCGGTTTCTGACGCCCCGTGCCGTCTTGGCGGCGGGCGTCAGGCAGGAGAAGCGAATGAAAGAAGCAACCAACCGGCGCCGGCGGGGGGGCGGCCTTTACCGCGCCCCCGACTCGGCCCCCATCCCTGCCAGGACCCGCAAGATCGGGGTGGCGGTATCCATCGGCGCAGTCCTGGCGGCCACCGCCATCGTGGTGGGCAGCCTTTACAATATCCAGATCCGCAACGGCGAGATGTACAGCCGCTATGCCAGCGACCAGCAGCTGCTGGACACCACCATCCAGGCCACCCGCGGCGAGATCTACGACGCCACCGGCAAGGTGCTGGCGTCCACCAGCGTGGTGTGGGATATCTGGTGCGACCCCAGCTATTCCAGCGCCCTCTACGACAGCCAGACCATCACCTCCACCGACCCCGCCACCGGCGCGGAAGTGGAGTCCACCGTCCACACCCTGGACGCCGCGGCCTGCGGCGAGATCAGCCGGGAGCTGACGCTGCGCCTTTTGTCAGGGGACGGCGTCAGTCTGGACAAGGTGGACACCACCTCCCAGGCCTACCTTCAGCAGTACGAGGCCGTCTACGAGGCCCTGAGCAAGATCGACTCCTCTTACCAGGTGCTGGCCGAAAAGGTCAACAACGCCGTCAAGGAGTCCATCGAGCAGTATGTGTCCGACCGCAACGCCATCAAGGGCACCGGCCGGCTGTCCCTCTCCTCCTCCCGCACCTACCAGCGCAATTACCCCTACGGGGCGTTTGCGGCGTCGGTGCTGGGCTTTACCAATGCGGACGGGGACGGCTTTTACGGGCTGGAAAAATCCTACGATGACATCCTGTCCGGCACCGACGGCCGGACCGTCACCATCCGCAACGCCCGGGGCAACGCCATCGCCGACAGCAGCGCCGTCACCTACGACGCCAAGGACGGCGACAGCCTGGTCCTGACGCTGGACACCACCATCCAGGAAGTGGTGGAAAAGTACCTGAACGAGGCCATCGCCGCCAACACGGTGGAAAACCGCGGCTGCGCCATCGTGATGGACGTGAACACCGGCGGCATCCTGGCCATGGCCTCCAAGCCCGACTTCGACCCCAATGACCCCAATAATTACACCGCCAACCAGGCCTATCTGGAGGAGCTGGTCCGGGCCGAGCCGGAACTCTACGGCATCTACCTGAAAAACGAGGACGGCACCTTCGTCACCGACGAGAACGGGAACAGGATCCTGGACCCCGAAGCCGACTACTCGGGCTACTTCCGGGACATCATGTGGAAAAACAAGAACATCACCGAGCTGTACTACCCCGGCAGCGTCTTTAAGGTCATCACCGCCGCCATGGGTGTGGACTCGGGCAACGCCACCTACAACACGACTTTCAACTGCAGCGGCGCCTATGCCGTCGCCAAGCAGACCTACCACTGCGCCGGACGCCACAGCCACGGCACCCAGAACCTGGCCGACGCCCTGCTGAACAGCTGCAACATCTACTTCATCCAGCTGGGCCAGCGGATCGGCGTCGATACATTCTACGATTACTTCAAGGCGTTCGGCTTCACCGAGCGCACCGGCGTGGACCTGCCCAACGAGACGGGCTATATGCAGTACTACACCGACCAGACCATGGGCGAGGTGGAGCTGGCCTCCTCGGCCTTCGGCCAGTCCATGGCGGTGACGCCCCTGCAGGTGTGCACGGCGGTGTCGGCCGCGGTCAACGGCGGCTACCTCGTCACCCCCCATGTGGTGGATCAGATCGTGGACGCCAACGGCAACGTGGTGGAGCAGATCGGCCCGAACGTCCGCCGCCAGGTCATCAGCGGCAGCGCCAGCGAGACCATCCGCCAGATCATGGAGCACGAGGTGGGCGACGGCACTACCCGCAGCGGCGGCTACCGCGCCTATGTGGCGGGCTACCGCATCGGCGGCAAGTCGGGCACTTCCGAGCTGCTGAACATGGACCGCCGCGCCGACGGCGACTACAAAAAGGCGGCCTCCTTCGTGGCGGTGCTGCCCGCCGACGACCCCCAGATCCTGGTCTATGTCATGCTGGACGACCCCAACAACGTCAACAGCGACTACTCCTCGGTGCTGGCGGCTCCGGTGGTGGGCAACATCATCAGCGAGATCGCGCCCTACCTGGGGGTGGCCACCGACGGCATCGACCGCAGCGGCCAGACCGTCAAGGTGCCCAACCTGATCGGCACCGAGTGGAGCAACGCCCAGGTCAACCTGAACATCCGCGGCCTGGCCCACCATCTGGTGGAAAGCGAGAGCGGCAACACCGCCGCCCCCGTCACCTGGCAGTACCCCACGGCGGGCACCGAGGTGCCCAGCGGCACCACCATCTATCTTTACACCGACACCTACAGCGGCCAGACCGCCGAGGTGCCCGACCTGACCGGCAAGAGCGCCGACTTTGCCAGCCAGATGCTGCACGCGGCAGGCTTCAACTGCATCGTGGAGGGCAGCGCCGCCGGCCTGGTCCAGAGCCAGAGCGCCGCCCCCGGCGACCGGGTCCAGCTTGGCACCATCGTGACCATTACCTGCGGGTAAAAGTGAAGGATGGGCGAAAACCGCAGAGCTCTACTTGCCTTGCCCGCAGCGTACCATTTATAATAAGGACAGACCATTTTGGAAACATATGGAAAGGGGATAGGAACGAATGGAAAAAATCGCAGCAAGAACCCTTCTGGCGGGGCTGGCGCCTGCCGGACGCATCGACGCAGAACAGACCATTGCCCTTGTGACCACCGACAGCCGGGAGGCAGGGCCCGGATGTGTGTTTGTGGCGTTCCCCGGCGAGCATTTCGACGGGCATGATTTTGCCGCCAAAGCCCTGGAGGCAGGCGCGGAGTGGGTGGTTTTGAACCACCCGGTGGAGGGGGTGCCCGAGGAAAAGACCATCCTCTGCCCGGACAGCTACCAGGCCATGATGCAGATGGGGGCCAACTACCGGGCCCAGTTTGCCCCCAAAGTGGTGGGCGTGACCGGCAGCGTGGGCAAGACCACCACCAAGGAGTTCTGCGCCACGGCCCTCAGCGCCCTGGGCAGCACCATCAAGACCGAGGGCAACCAGAACAACGAGCTGGGCCTGCCCCGCACCCTGTTCCAGATCGGCGCCGGGACGCAGTACGCCGTCATCGAGATGGGCATGAACCACGCCGGCGAGATCAGCCGGCTGTCCCGCTGCGCCAGGCCGGACGTGGGCGTCATCACCTGCATCGGCCTGTCCCACATCGGCAACCTGGGCAGCCAGGAGAATATCTGCAAGGCCAAGCTCGAGATCTGCGACGGGATGCCCGAGGGCGCGCCCCTCGTTTTGAACTACGACGACCCTTTCCTGCGCAAGGCCGAGCTGCCCGCCCACGTCCGCCCCGTCTGGTACAGCATGACCAGCCAGGAGGCCGATGTGTACGCCTCCGCCATCCGGCAGGAGAACGACGGCATGAGCTTTTTGCTGGACGACGACGAAAACGGCTGCTTCATGGTCCACATCCCGGCGCTGGGCCGCCACAATGTGGCCAACGCCCTGGCGGCCTACTGCGCCGCCAGCCAGCTGGGCCTGACCCCCAAGGAGGCCATCCAGCAGATGAAGCAGTTCCGCCAGACCGGGATGCGCCAGCATATGCTGGACTGCCACGGGGTGCGGATCATCGAGGACTGCTACAACGCCAACCCCACCAGTATGCGGGCGGCGCTGGAAATGTTCAAGGATTACCCCTGCAAGCGGCGGTTCGCCGTCCTGGCGGATATGCTGGAGCTGGGGGACGAGGCCCGCACCGAGCACGAGGAGCTGGGCCGTCTGGTGGCCCAGAGCGGCATCGACTGCCTGATCACCTACGGCGAACTGGCCCACCGCACCGCGACGGTGGCTGCGGCCAAGGGGGTGCGCACCATCCACGCCCACAGCTACGAGGAGATCGCCGGCTTCCTGGCAAAGATCACCGTCCCGGGGGACGCCGTCCTGTTCAAGGGCAGCCGGGCCATGGCGCTGGAAAACGCCGTGCAGCAGCTGCAGGCTTTGAAGGACGCCGAGGCCATCGCCGCTGAAAACAGCGAAAATTCATAACATTCGGAGTGTACACACATGATACGTTTTGCCTTGATCGTGGCGTCGGTGCTGGGTTTTGCGCTGACCGCCGCGGTCGGGAACTTACTGGTCCCCCTGCTGCGGGCCCTTGTCCCGCCTGAAAAGGAGAACGGCCCCGCCCCAAAGCCCGGCCAGCCGGAAGAACAGCCCCCCGAGCCGCCTGCGCCCCGCGGCCTGCCCACCATGGGCGGCCTGTGCTTCATCATCGGGACGCTGGCCGCGGTGGGCGTGGGCTGGGCGGTGGTCTGCATGATCCAGCCCGAGCTGCTGGGCGGCGGGCTGACCGGCCGGTTGATGCTGGGGCTGGGCGGCGGCTTCCTGCTGGGGGCGGCGGGCCTGGCCGACGATCTGGCCCGGCTGCGGCCCCGGCAGGTGCTGGGCCTGCGCACCGGGCCCCGCCTGGCACTGGAAGCCCTGGCTGCCGCCGGCACGGTGGCGGCCCTGTGGCTGGGGGGCTGCATGCCCACCGGCCTGACCCTGCCCCTGGCGGGCTACTGCGAGCTGGGCGGGGCGGCGGCCCCTCTGTGGGCGCTGCTGCTGCTGGCCCTGGCCGAATCGGCCCGGCTGGCCGGCTCGGCCGACGGGGCGGCGGCCGGCGCGTCCTTTGTGGCCATGCTGGGCCTGATGGGGGCCGAGACGATCCTGGGCTTTTTCCCGCTGGCGGTGCTGCCGGCGGCGCTGGCCGGGGCGCTGATGGCCTTTCTGCTGTGGAATTTTTACCCCGCCCGGCTGCTGCCCGGCGCGGTGGGCTGCCTGTTCCTGGCGGGGGCGGTGGGGGGCATCCCCCTGTCCATTGGCCGGGGCGACCTGGCCCTGGTGCTGGGGCTGCCCTTCTGGGCCGAGGGGCTGGCCGCCCTGCTGCAGGGCGTCTGGCGGCGGTTCCGGGGCCGGCCCCTGTTCAAGGCCGGCAGCCTGGATGCCTGGCTGCGCAAAAAGGGCGGCCCGGTATCGGCTTTTTACGTTTTCTGTGCGCTGGCGCTGGCCGGCGTGCTGGCTGCTCTGCGCACCGCGCAGCTGTAAGGAGGTGCTGTTATGGCGATAGCAAGACGCCGCGCCGACCCCGGCGGGCCGGTGGTGATCCTTCAGCGCGACCCCGGCCCCTGGACCCCGCTGCTCATCAGCTGGCTGGCCACTTTGGCGCTGATCGTCATATTCGGGCTGGTGATGCTGTTCAGCGCCAGCTATACCACCGGCTATCTCCGCATGGGGGACAGCTTTCACTACATCAAGTCGCAGGCCCTTTACGCCCTGATCGGGGTAGGGGTGATGTTCCTGTTTTCGTATTTTGACCTGCGGTTCATCCGCAAGTTCGTGTGGGCGGGCTACCTCGTCAGCCTGGTGCTGCTGGTGGCGGTGCTGTTCTGCGAGCCGCTCAACGGCTGCCGCCGCTGGCTGAACATCCGCGGCCTGCCCACCCTGCAGGTGTCGGAGCTGGTCAAGTTTGAAATGATCCTGCTCACCGCCCACTTGGCCAGCCGCACCCGCCGTCCCATCCCGCGGGAGGGCGGCGCCCATCTGGGAGCGGGCGGGTGGCTGTACCAGAAGCTCGTCCGGGAACTGGCCATCCCCCTGCTGCCGCTGGTGCCGGTGGTGCTTTTGCTGGTGCTGGAGCCCCATATGTCGGGCATCGTGCTGATGTGCGCCATCGTGGGCAGCATCCTGCTGCTGAACGGCAGCGGCGGCATCATCACCTACGGCGGGGCCCTGGGGGCCGCGTTCCTGCTGGAGACGGTGCTGTCCCACATCGACTCGATCCCCTACCTGCAGGAGCGTCTGGACGGCTGGACCAGCGATCTGGACCAGATGACCGACCAGACCCTGCAGAGCCTGTACGCCATCGGCTCGGGCGGGCTGACCGGCCTGGGCCTGGGCAACAGCGTGGAAAAGCAGCTCTGGCTGCCCGAGTGCACCAACGACTTTATCTTCAGCGTCGTCTGTGAGGAGCTGGGCTTTGTGGGGGCCGTGGTGGTCATCCTGCTGTTCGTGCTGCTGCTGGTGCAGGGGTTCATGATCGCCTTCCAGGCGGGGGACCGCTTCAGCACCCTGGTGGGCGTGGGCATCATGGCCCAGGTGGGCTGGCAGGTGTTCTGCAACGTGGCCGTCGTCACCAACACCCTGCCCAACACCGGCATCAGCCTGCCCTTCTTCTCCTCGGGCGGCACCAGTCTGCTGCTGCTCATGGCCGAGATGGGCGTCATGATCCACATCGGGCGCAACGGCGCGAAGGTGTCGGCGATCCGCCGCGCCGCGCGCGAAGCCCAGGAGGAAAAGGCCCGGCAGGCGTCCCGCCCGCCCATCACTCTGGACGGCATCCGCCGGCCCGGCAGCCGCCGCGCCGGAGGTTTGAACTGAACGGGGCGTACAGCAAAACAGCTTATATCCCGCCTGTAAACCAAGACGGACGGGATTTTTTGCGCGGTCCGGCACACCCGGACAGGAGGAATCAATCATGCGCGTATTGATCGCTGCCGGCGGCACGGCCGGCCATATCAACCCGGCCCTCGCCATCGCGGGGGCGCTGCGTGCGGCCGACCCCGCCGCCGAGATCCACTTTGCCGGCCGCAAAGAGGGGATGGAGTACCGTCTGGTCACCCAGGCGGGATACCCCTTCCACCACATCGAAGTGACCGGCTTCCAGCGGCGGCCCTCGCTGGAAAACCTGCGGCGCAACGCCGTCACGATCTGGAACCTGGCCCGCTCGGGGCCGAGGTGCAAGGCCATCCTCAATGAGGTGGACCCCGACCTGGTCATCGGGTGCGGGGGCTATGTCTCGGGACCGGTGGTCCGCGCGGCGGCCAAGCGGGGCATCAAGACGGCCATCCATGAACAGAACGCTTTTCCCGGCGTGACCAACAAGCTGCTGGCCCCCGAGGTGGACCTGGTGTTTGCGGCGGTCCAGGCCGGGGCCGACCGGCTGGGAGCCCCCGACAAGACCGTGGTGGTGGGCAACCCCGTCCGCCCTGAGGTGTTCGACTGGGCCCGCCGCCGGGATGAGGCCCGCGCCAGACTGAACGCCGGGGACCGGACCGTCATCCTCTCCTTCGGGGGCAGCCTGGGGGCCCGCCGCATCAACGAGGTGGTGGCCGGCCTGTGCGCCTGGGAGCAGAAGGAAAAGCGGAACATCCTCCATCTGCACGCCACCGGCCAGTACGGGGTGCAGCTGTTCCAGGACCTGGAAAAGCAGAAGGGCTTTGCCCGCGGGGACAGCCTGGTGGTGCGGGAATACATCGACAATATGCCCGAACTTTTGTCGGCGGCCGACCTGGTCATCAGCCGGGCGGGCGCGCTCACCCTGGCCGAGCTGGAAGCCGCCGGCCGGGCGGCCATCCTGATCCCCAGCCCCAACGTGGCCGAGAACCACCAGTATTACAACGCCCTGGAGCTGGCCAAGGTGGACGCCGCCGTGGTCATTGAGGAAAAGGACCTCACCGGCGAAAAGCTGGTGGCCGAGGTCAAGACCCTGCTGGACGAGGACGGCAAGCTGGCCCGGATGGGCCGCAATGCCCGCACCCTCTCGGTGGACGACAGTCTGGACCAGATCACGTCCCGCCTGCGCGCCCTCGTGCGCACGCCGTAAGCACATCATAGAAAGGAGGCGGCGCGGTATGCCCGCTAAAAAGCGAAAGCGGACTGGGCAGCCCGTCCGCCCCGCGGCAGGGCAGGCGAGGCGCCCTGCCCAAAGCCGGCCGTCCCGCCCTCCGCTGGAGGTGAGCGGCGGCCGCCGGCCTGCACTCTACGACGTAGAGAACCCGGCCCCGTCCTACCATGTGGGGGGCGGCTACCGGGACAATACAGTCCAGTTCCCCACCGGGCAGGCCCGGCCGGCGAACCGGCGCCCTTCGGGGCAGAGGCCCCGCCCGGCGGCGTCCGGCCGCCCTCAGCAGGCACGGCCGGTCCGGCAGCGTCCGGCCCAGACCGTGCAGCGCAGGGAAGTGCGCCGCCGGCGCAAAGTCACCCGCAAGATGCTGCGCCGCCGCCGGATGCTGCGCCGGCTGACCGCCATAGCCCTGGTGCTCTGCGTGGCCGCCGCCGGCGTCTATCTGACCATGACCATGCTGTTCAAGATCAACGCCATCCAGGTGCAGACGGCGTCCGGCGCTGCGCTGGATCAGTCCAGCCCCTATACCAGCAGCGAAATTTTGGACGCCCTCGGGGTCCAGCTGGAAGAAAACATTTTCAGCTTTGACCCAGCCGCCAAGGCCGCGGCGCTGGAAAAGGCGTTCCCCCTGCTGGAACACATCTCGGTGGAGCGGATCTACCCCAGCACGGTGGTGGTCCGGGTGACGCCCGCCACCCCCGTTTACACCATGCCGTCCCCCGGCGGCTGGATCAGCCTGTCGGCGGACCTCAAGATCCTCTCGGCCGAGACGGAACAGCCCGACCTGCCCGTCCTCTACGGCGGGGACCCGGTCAGCACGACCCCCGGCGACCAGCTGTCCTATGTCCCGCCCGAGACGGCGGACAGCGCCGGAAGCACTGCGGCGTCCAGCCAGCAGGCGGCGGAGCCCCAGACGGACAGCCGCATCCAGGCGCTGCAGACGCTGCTGGATGCCCTGGAACAGCGGGACCTGATGGCGGATGTGACGCGGGTGGAATTTGCCGACGTGGAACAGCTGGCCTTTTTGTATCAGGACCGCATCAGCGTGCTGCTGGGCACCCTGAACGAGCTGGATTATAAACTGGACTACGCCGAATATATGCTGCTGAACAAGGAGGGCAAGGGCTGCGCCCCCACCGACACCGGCCGGCTGGACTGCAGCCACCTGCGCACCGACGGCAGCCTGCAGGCGATCTTTGCACAGGGCAGCCCGACCCTGCCTTCGGGCTACGTCGTCCCGGAGGAGGACACGACCGGGACGGAACTGCCCGCCGGTGAGACCGGTGCGGCAGAGGAGCAGCCCGGGACGGACGGCGTCCCGGCAGAAGGCCCGGAGGACGGCGGGGAGGCCGGTGCGGACGACGCAGCCGGCCAGGAGACGCAGCCCGCCGGGACACAACAGGAGGAAGAATGATGAAGTTATCCGCGTTGACGCAGGGGGTGGACTGCACCCTGGTACAGGGCAGCATGGACACCGAGATCACCGATGTCATTTACGACAGCCGCAAGGCCGCCCCGGGGGTGCTGTTCGTCTGCATCGTGGGCACCCAGCGGGACAGCCATGCGTTTGCCGCCGACTGCGCCGCCCGGGGGGCGGCCGCGCTGGTCATCCAGCACGACATCAGCCTGGAAGGGCTGGAAGGGGTCACGGTCCTGAAGGTGGCCAGCAGCCGCCACGCCATGGCCCTGATGAGCGCCAACCTGTTCGGCAACCCGGCCCGCCGGATGACCATGATCGGGGTCACCGGCACCAAGGGCAAGACCACCACCGCCCACATGATCCGCAGCGTGCTGGAGGCCGCCGGCCGCCATGTGGGCATGATCGGCACCAACGGCGTGTACTATCAAGGCCGCCACGAAGATACCGCCAACACCACCCCCGAGAGCTACGAGCTGCAGAAGATCTTCCGCACCTTTGTGGACGCCGGGTGTGACACGGTGGTGATGGAAGTGTCCAGCCAGGGCCTGATGATGGACCGGGTGGGGGGCATCCACTACGACGTGGGGGTGTTCACCAATCTTTCCCCCGACCACATCGGCCCCGGCGAGCACGCCAGCTTTGAGGAATACCGCAGCTGGAAGGGACAGCTGTTCCAGCGGTGCAGCCTGGGCATCGTCAATGCGGACGACCCCAACACCGAAGCCCTGCTGGAAGGCCACACCTGCCGCCTGGTGACCTACGGGATGCACCAGCAGGCCGATTACCGCGCTTCGGACTGCCGCCTGCTGCGGGACCACGACTTTCTGGGCGTGGCCTTCCACGTCAGCGGCAAGGACGAGATGGACGTCAAGGTGAATATGCCGGGCGAGTTCAGCGTCTACAACGCGCTGGCCGCCCTGGCGGTGGGCCGGGAATTGGGCCTGCCCGACAGCGCCATCCACGACGGCCTGGGCCGCTGTGTGGTCAAGGGCCGGGTGGAGCTGGTGCCCATCAGCAAAAAATTCACCATCCTGCTGGACTACGCCCACAACGAAGTGTCCACCGAGAGCCTGCTGACCACCCTGCGGGCCTACCACCCCCACCGTCTGGTGGTGGTGTTCGGCTGCGGGGGCAACCGCTCCAAGCTGCGCCGGTACGGCATGGGGGAGATCTGCGCCAAAATGGCGGACTTCTCCATCCTGACCGAGGACAACAACCGCTTTGAAAAGGTGGAGGACATCCTGGCCGACATCCGGCAGGGGATGTTGAAAGGCAACCCCGACGCCCAGTTCGTTGAGATCCCCGACCGGCTGGACGCGCTGCACTATGCGGTGGATCACGCCCAGCCCGGCGACCTGATCGCCGTCATCGGCAAGGGCCACGAGACCTACCGGGACCGCATGGGGGTCAAGACCCCCTTCCTCGAGCGCGAGCTGCTGGAAGAATACGCCAAAGAGATCAACCTGGAATAAAGCCAAAAAACAGCCCCCGTCCTTCCACTTGGGAAAGGCGGGGGCTGCTGGCGTTCAGGGGAGGGGCGCTTTTATAGGATACGCACCCGGATGACGGCGGGGATGCCGGACAATTTGCCCTTCAGGGTGCCGTCGGTGGTGCCGGTGACGTCCAGCATGGTGTAGGCCATGTCCTTTTTGGACTTGTTGACCATGTTCTCGATGTTCAGGCCGGCGGCGGTGGTCAGGGCGGTGATCTGGCTGATGACGCCCGGCTCGTTGCGGTGGATGACGCAGATGCGGCGTCCGCCCGCGCGGGGTTGCTGCACGTCGGGCATATTCACCGAATGGGTGATATTGCCGTTGCGCAGGTAGTCGCTCAGCTCCTGCGCGGCCATGATGGCGCAGTTGTCCTCGGCTTCGGGGGTGGAGGCGCCCAGGTGCGGGGTGCAGATGACGCCGGGCTTGCCCAGCAGCTCCTCGGCGGCAAAGTCGGTCATGTAGGCCGACACCTTGCCGCTTTCCAGCGCGTCGAGGATGGCCGCGTTGTTCACCAGCTCGCCGCGGGCGTAGTTCAGCACCTTGACGCCGTCCTTGCACAGGGCCAGGGTCTGGGCGTTGATGGTGTCGCGGGTGGTGGGCAGGTAGGGCACATGGATGGTCAGATAGTCGCACAGGGGCAGCATATCGTTCAGATTGACGCAGTGGTGCACCCGGCGGCTCAAGTTCCAGGCGGCGTCGATGGAGATGTAGGGGTCGTAGCCGTAGACCTCCATGCCCAGGCTCAGCGCGCAGTTGGCCACGCGGGAGCCGATGGCCCCCAGGCCGATGACGCCGAGGGTCTTGCCGGCAATCTCGTTGCCCACGAACTGCTTTTTGCCCTTTTCGACGTCTTTTTTCAGGTTGGGGTCCCCGGCCAGATCCTGGGTCCAGGCCGCGGCCGCCGGCACGTTGCGGCTGCCGGCGATCAGCATACCCACCACCAGCTCGGCCACGGCGTTGGCGTTGGCGCCGGGGGTGTTAAAGACCACGATGCCCTGCTCGCTGCAACGGTCCAGGGGGATGTTGTTGACCCCGGCGCCCGCCCGGGCGATGGCCAGCAGGTTCTCCTTGAAGTCTGCGTTCAGCAAGTCGGCGCTGCGCACCAGGATGCCGTCGGGGGCGTCGGTCTCCACCGCCACCTCGAACAGGTTTTTGGGCAGCTTCGCCAGCCCCACCGGGCTGATGGCGTTCAGTGTCTGGATGGTAAACATACTTTTTCCTCCCTGCGCTCAGGCGTTGGCTTTGCGGAACGCTTCCATAAATTCCACCAGCTTGTCGATGCCGGCGGGGGGCATGGCGTTGTAGATGGAGGCGCGCATCCCGCCCACCAGCCGGTGGCCCTTCAGGTTGACCAGGCCGGCGGCTGTGGCCTCGGCGCAGAACTTTTTGTCGGTGTCGGGGTCGGGGCTGGTAAAGGTGACGTTCATGGTGCTGCGGTAGCGGGGCTCGACGGGGTTCTTATAGAAGTTCTGGCTGTCGAGGTAGTCATACAGCACCTTGGCCTTGGCCTCGTTGATCTGCTGCATGGCCGCCAGGCCGCCCACCTCGTGCTCGAGGTAGTCCAGCACCAGGCCGGTCATGTAGATGCACCAGCAGGGAGGCGTGTTGTACATGCTGTCCTTGTTGATGAGGGTGGTGTAGTTCATCATGGTGGGGACGGTGTCGGCGGCGTGGCCCAGCAAATCCTCCCGGATGATGGCGATGGCCATGCCGGCGGGGGCGACGTTCTTCTGGACGCCGAAGTAGATGCAGCCGTATTTCGTCACGTCCACCGGGCGGGAGAGGATCATCGAGCTCATGTCCGCCACCAGAGGGATGCCCTCCACCTGGGGGACTTCCACATACTGGGTGCCGAAAATGGTGTTGTTCTGGCAGATGTGGATGTAGCTGGCGTCGGAGTCGTAGGGGATGGCGCTGACGTCGGGGATGTAGGTAAAGTTTTTGTCCTTGCTGGAGGCGACCACCTTCGCCTCGCCGAACTTGGCGGCCTCTTTGGCGGCCAGGTTGGAGAAGTTGCCGGTGACGATGTAGTCGGCCTTGCCGGTGGTCATAAAGTTCAGGGGCACCATGGCGAACTGCTGGGTCGCGCCGCCCTGGAAAAAGCCGACCTTGTAGTTGTCGGGGATCTGCATCAGCCGGCGCAGGCTGGCCTCGGTGTTCTGTATGATGTCCTCGAACCACTTGCTGCGGTGGCTCATTTCCATCACGCTCTGGCCGCTGCCGTGGTAGTCCAGCATCTCGGCCTGGGCCGTCTTAAGCACCTGCTCGGGCAGCATGCTGGGCCCGGCGCTGAAATTGTATACTCTAGCCATGGTACATTCCCTCTTTCTCTTAGCTTGCCGCGGGACGGGGCTGCTGGCCCGCGCCGCATGAATAGTATAAAGGTTTTGGCGGGCCAAAAACAAGAGCGCTTTTGCACAAAAAGAGAGCCTGCGCCGGGGGTGTGCGGCCACAGAACACACAAATGTGCGCTATATGCGTACAATATTGCATACAGTTGTATGAGATAGAGTCCAAAAGCCCCGTTTCAACCCCAAAACCGCCCTTGCAGGCCGCCTGCAAAGGTGGTATAATGGGCAAAACAAATACAAATGTATGCAAAAGAAAAGGAGAGAGGACCCATGTACGGGATACCGGCGCGCTGCAAACCCCTCTCGGCGGCGGAGGAACAGGTCCTTCTGGCGGTGTGGGACACCCCCCAGCCCGTCACCCGGCGCGAGGTGTGCCGCCGGCTGGAAGGCCGCGGCTGGACGGGGGGCACCGTCCTGACTTTTTTAACGCGGCTGGAGGCCAAGGGCTGGCTGACCGCCGCCAAGGAGGCCAACCACAATGTCTACACCCCCACCGTCACCCGGCGGGCCTACGGCGTGGCCTGTATGCGCCAGCGGCTGGACACCCTGTTCGGCGGCGACCTGGCGGCCGCGGTGCGGGCCCTGGTCAGCGAGTGCGGGGCCACCCCCGGCCAGCTGGCCCAGGCGGCCGCCGTGATCGAGGCAAAGCGCGCCGAGGCGGAGGAGTACGACAGCTACGACGTGTTCTTTTGAGCGGGACCCCTCCGCAAATTCGCCTGTTTACAGAAAAGGCCAAAAGAGGTATACTAACCCCATGGGTTTCACCCAAAACAAAGCAACTTTACCAAAGCGTGGAGCTTTCGATCATGGAACAACAACAAAGACAACGCCCTGCGGCCGAGCCGGCTGGCCGGCCGCGCCTGACGCGGGAGCAGTGGCTGGCCCGCCGCCGGCGCAAACGGCTGCGCCTGATCCGCAACTGGGTCCTTTTTTTGTCGGCCTGCGGCGCGGCGGTGGGGCTGATGACCGGGCTCATCCTCTGGGTGCTGCCCCGGGCCGGGGCTTTGCTGGGGGGCCGGCAGGAATTCACCGCCCCCAGCTACGACCTGTCCGGCTATGTCTGCGACCCCGCCGACCCCTACCTGGTGCTGGTGAACAACAACCTGCCCCTGACCGAGACCCCTGCCCCCACCCTGGCCACGGCGGACGACGCCACCGGCCAGCAGCTGGAACAGGCGGCCGCCGCTGCCTACCGCGCCATGGCCGCCGCGGCCGGGGAAGTGGGCATCCAGCTGCACCTGGCGGAAGGGTACCAGACCCCCGAGCAGGCCCAGCAGGCGTTCGACGCCCGCAAACAGGGCTATCTGGACAGCGGGATGAGCGACGCCGACGCGGACGCCCGGGCGGCTTCCATCGTGCCCCGGCCCGGCTGCAACGAGAGCGTCACCGGCCTGGCGGCGTCCATCCTGGCCGAAGGCTACGACACGATGGATACCGGCTTTGCCAACACCGACGCTTTCCGCTGGCTGTCGGCCTACGCCGCTGACTACGGCTTCATCCTGCGCTGGCCGGAGGACCGCCAGGCCGCCACCGGCATGGTGTTCGAGCCCTGGCGCTGGCGGTATGTGGGGGTCGAAAATGCCCGCGCCATCGCTTCCAGCGGCCTTTCGCTGGAAGAATTCCTTGCGGTCAGCCAGCTGGGCTGACCCTGACACGGAGGATACCATTGGAACGAAAACAGCTTGCACCTGGGGTGCATCTCTCCTGGGACCCGGCCGAAAAGCTCAACCGCTGCCGGATTAGCATCCACTTCACCTTTCCCATCCGGCGCGAGAGCGCCACGGCCCACGCCCTGCTGCCCCTGGTCATGGAGCGGGGGTACGCCGGCTGCCCCGACATGACCGGCCTGACCAAAAAGCTGGCCCGGCTGTACGGGGCCGACCTGACGGTGGACGGCCGCCCCATGGGGGCCAACCGCAACGTCTGCATCAGCGTCACCGGCATCAAGGACCGCTTTGCCCTGGCCGGAGAGGACCTCTGCGCCGCCTACACCGAGCTGGCCCTGGGGGTGGCGTTCCACCCTTGCATCGCGGACGGCGGCTTCGACCCCGAGGCCGTGGCCATCGAAAAGCAGATGCTGCGCCAGTCCCTCGAGGACGAACTGAACGACAAGCGTTTGTATTGTATGCGCCAGACCGCCCGCCTCTTTTTCGGCGACAGCCCCATGGGCATCCGGCAGGAAGGCTGCCTCGATGAGCTGGACGCCGTGACCGGGGCGGACCTGGCCGCGGCCTACTTCGAGATGCTGCGCACCGCCTCCATCGAGCTGATGGTGCTGGGCTGCACCCCCGCCGAGACGGACCGGGTGGTCCGGGCCTTTCTGGCCGAGCTGGCGGCCATCCGCCGGCAGCCCGTCCCCCTGGCCCCCTTTGGGGCCATGCCCCGCCAGACCCCCGTCCACCGGACCGAACACTTCGATATGGTCCAGGCCAAGCTCTGCATGGCCTTTACCCTGGGCCAGCCCATGGACCTGGCCGACATGGCGGCCTGCCGTCTGGCCATGGCTCTGTACGGCGGCAGCGTCACCAGCCGGCTGTTCCTCCATGTGCGGGAGCGGGACCACCTGTGCTATTACTGCTCCTCCTCTTTCCAGAGCTTTACCGGCAGCATGACCGTTTCCAGCGGCATCGAGCCGGGCAACGCCGCCCGGGCCGAGGAGGCCATCCTCGAGGAGCTGGCCGCGTTGTGCACCGGGCCCATCACCACCCAGGAACTGGAGGACTGCCGCCGCGGCCTGATCGCCGGGCTGGAGGGCATCGAGGATTCCCTCGGCGGCATCGAGAGCTGGTACGGCATGGAGATCATCCGGGGCGGCGCCATCACCACCCCGGCCCAGGCCCGCGCGGACCTGGCCGCCGTCACCGAGGAGCAGGTCCGGGCCGTGCTGCGCCGGTTCAGCCTCTCGGTCAGCTATCTTTTGACAAGGAAGGAGGGGCCCTATGCCTGAACATCTGGCTGTGCTGGACTGCGCCGGCAACGAGCGCTACGTCCTGCCTTCGGGCCTGACCGTCCTGGTCCGGCCCATGCCGGGCTACGCCGCCGCCCACGCCATCGTGGCGGCCAAATTCGGCTCCATCGACGTCCATTTCCGCCTCGGCGAACAGGAATTGACCCTGCCGGCCGGCGTGGCCCATTACCTGGAACACAAAATGTTCGAGGACCAGGAAGGGGACGCCTTTGCCAAATTTGCGCGCACCGGCGCCAACGCCAACGCGTTCACCAGCTTTGACCGCACCTGCTATTACTTCTCGGCCACCAGCGCGGTGGACGAGAGCCTGGACGTCCTGCTGGGGATGCTGACCCATCCCTATTTCACCGACGAGACGGTGGCCAAGGAACAGGGCATCATCGCGCAGGAGATCAAAATGTACGAGGACAGCCCCGACTGGCGGCTCGTCACCGAGCTGTGCCAGTGCCTGTACCATGGCCACCCCATCCGCAGCGACATCGCGGGCACCTGCGAGAGCATCGCCCGCATCACCCCGGCCATGCTCTACGACTGCTGCAAGGCGTTTTATGCGCCCTCCAATCTGGTGCTGGCGGCTGCCGGCAACCTGACCGCCCGGCAGGTGCTGGACGCCTGCGCCCGGGCCGGGCTGGACAAGCCCGCCGCGGCCCCCGCCGCCCAGCGCATCTGCGACGACGAGCCCATGACCCTGGTCCGGACCGAAAAGACCCTGCGCATGGCGGTGGCCAAGCCCTGCTTCGGCATCGGCTACAAGGAGGTGCCCCTGGCCCCCGGCGACGGCCGCACCGAGGCGCTGTACGACCTGATCCTCTGCTGCCTGTGCGGTGGGATGTCCACCCTGTACCGCCGCCTGTACGACGAAGGGCTGGTCAACCCCGGCTTTGGGGGCGAGGTGCTGCGGGTGGACGGGTGCTGCTGCATCCTGTTCACCGGCGAGAGCGACCAGCCCGACACCGTTCGGCAGATGCTGCTGGAGGAGATCGAGCGCATCCGGGCCGAAGGGGTGGACCGGGAGGTCTTTACCCTGTGCAAGAACGAAAAATACGGCCAGCTGGTGGAAAATCTCGAAAACGTCGAGGACGCCGCCAGCCAGATGGCGGACTTTGCCCTGCTGGGCCAGACGGTGCCCCAGCAGGTGGAAATGCTGGCGGGCCTGACCGCCGACGACGCCGACGCGGCCCTGCAGGCCATCCTGCAGCCGGACCGGGCGGCCTACGTCAAGATCCTGCCCGACGGGGCTGAAACGGAGGAATGAACTATGACGAACCTTGTCACCTTCCCGGGGCTGGGCCTGAGCTTTGAGGTCAACCGGGTGGCTTTCACCATCGGCGGCATGAACATCTACTGGTACGGCGTGCTGATCGCCGCCGGCATCGTGCTGGCCATCCTGTTCGCGTTCCGCCACTGCGCCGAGTTCGGTATCGACGGCGATTCCATGACCGACGTCATCGTGGTGGGCGTGGTCATGGCCATCATCAGCGCCCGCGTGTACTATGTGGCCATGTCGCCCTTTGCCTACGACAGCATCTGGGATATGCTGGACATCCGCCAGGGCGGCCTTGCCATTTACGGCGGCATCATCGGCGCGGTCATCTTCGGCGGGCTGGCCTGCCGCTGGCGCAAAGTCCCGGTGGCCGCCATGCTGGACCTGACCGGCATGGGCTTTCTGATCGGCCAGTGCATCGGCCGCTGGGGCAATTTTGTCAACCAGGAAGCCTTTGGCTGCAACACCACCCTGCCCTGGGGGATGTACAGCGCCGCGACCGAGGCCTATCTGCGCGGCAGCACCGTCACCGTGCCGGCGGGGGTCACCATCGACCCCACGATGCCGGTCCACCCCACCTTCCTGTACGAGAGCCTGTGGTGCCTGGTGGGCTTTGTCGCCCTGCGGCTCTACATGAAAAAGCGCCGCTTCAACGGCGACATCGCCCTGCTGTACGCCATCTGGTACGGCGCGGGCCGCTTCTGGATCGAGGGCCTGCGCACCGACAGCCTGCTGCTGGTGCCCTCGCTGGGGCTGCGCGCCTCCCAGCTGGTGGCAGGCTTTGCCGTGGTGGCGGGCATCGCCGCCGAGATCGTCCTCAGCCGCCGGTATGGCGGCAAGGCTCTCATGGTGCCCCTGGCCGTCTCCGCTGATAACCGCAAGCTGCAGGCCCAGGTGGCCAAAAAAGAGGGCGTGCCCCAGGACAGCGTCGTCCTGCCGGTGGAAGAAGCCTACGCCGAGCTGCCCCGCGCCGAGTTCCTGTCCCGCACCGCGGCCTACAACGCCAAAATCAAGGCAGAGCTGGAAGCGCGTCTGAACGGGCCGGCAGGGGAAAGCCAGGCGTGACCCAAAAATAAACGCCGGAAAATCGAAAAATCCTCTTGCATTCCTCCGGCGTTTCTGGTATACTATCTAAGCCGCTTGGCGTGGGCGCCTGAAATGGCCCGGGTCCCCGGGCCTGCCTCGACGGCCAGCGAGTACAAAGAAAAGGATGAAACATATGTACGCAATCATCGTTACCGGCGGTAAGCAGTACCGCGTGGAGCAGGGCGACATCGTCTACATCGAGAAGCTGGACGCTGAAGCTGACTCCGAAGTGAAGTTCGATCAGGTCCTCGCTGTGGGCGAGGAGGGTTCGGTCAAGGTGGGCGCTCCCGTTGTGGAGGGCGCTTCCGTTTCCGCCAAGGTCATCAAGAATGGCAAGGGCAAGAAGCTGAACATCATCACCTATCGTCCCAAAAAGCACAGTGCTCGCCGCATGGGCCATCGTCAGCCCTACACCAAGGTTGAGATCACTGCGATCAACGGCTAAGGAGGAAGTTACAAATGGCACACAAGAAAGGCGTAGGCAGCACCAAGAACGGCCGCGACTCCATGGCCCAGCGTCTGGGCGTGAAGCGTGCCGATGGGCAGAAGGTTCTGGCCGGCAACATCCTGGTCCGGCAGCGCGGCACCCACATCATGCCGGGCGAGAACGTTGGCAAGGGCAGCGATGACACCCTGTTCGCTCTGGTGGACGGCACCGTCCGTTTTGAGCGCGTGGGCAAGTCCGGCAAGAAGTGCAGCGTCAAGCTGTAAGCCTGCAAGGACCCGATAACTGCAAACCAGAGAGCCGGACCGTTTGGCCCGGCTCTTTTGCGGTCTAACGGCCCATCGCTGGATTCCCGCCGCTCCCGCGGGCGGCGGGACGGAGAGGGCAAAGGAGAAACACATGGCAGCACAAACCAATTTTATTGATATCGCCACCATCTGGCTCCATGCGGGCAAGGGCGGCGACGGGGCGGTCAGCTTCCACCGCGAAAAGTTCGTGGCGGCCGGCGGCCCCGACGGCGGCGACGGCGGCCGGGGCGGCAACATCGTCTTTGTGGTGGACGACAACCTGTCCACCCTGATGGATTTCCGCTACAAGCGCAAGTACACCGCCGAGGCCGGCGGCAACGGCCGGGGCAGCAACTGCCACGGCGCCAACGCCCCCGACCTGGTCATCAAGGTGCCCATGGGCACCGTCATCAAGGACACCGCCAGCGGGCTGGTCATTGCCGACCTGTCCAGCCACGAGCCGGTGGTGGTGGCCAGGGGCGGCCGGGGCGGCTTTGGCAACGCGCACTTTGCCACCCCCACCCGCCAGGTGCCCAAATTTGCCAAGCCCGGCCTGCCCGGCGAGGACATCCAGGTCACCCTGGAGCTGAAGCTGATCGCGGACGTGGGGCTGATCGGCTTCCCCAACGTGGGCAAGTCCACCCTGATCTCCACCATCAGCGCGGCCCGGCCCAAGATCGCCAACTACCATTTCACCACCCTGGTGCCCACCCTGGGCGTGGTGTCGGTGGGGGAGGGGGCCAGCTTCGTCTGCGCCGACATCCCCGGCCTGATCGAGGGCGCCAGCGAGGGCGTGGGCCTCGGGCATGACTTTCTGCGCCACGTGGAGCGGTGCCGCCTGCTGCTGCACGTGGTGGACGTCTCGGGCAGCGAGTGCCGCGACCCCGCCGACGATTTTGAAAAGATCAACCAGGAGCTGGCCCGGTTCAGCCCGGCGCTGGCCGCCCGGCCTCAGATCGTGGTGGGCAACAAGTGCGACCTGGCTACCCCCGAGCAGATCGACAGCTTCCGCCAGTATATCGAGGGGCAGGGCCTGACCTTCGTCCCCATCTCGGCGGCCACCATGCAGGGCGTCAAGGCCCTGCCCGGCCTGATCTACAACCGGCTGAAGGACATCCCGCCGGTGCCGGTGTTTGCGAGCGAGTACAAAAAGCCGGAGGCCAAGCCCGACGGCCGCGCCTTCACCATCACCCGGCTGGAGGCCCACCGCTGGTCCATCGACGCGCCCTGGCTGGAGCGCATCCTGGCGGGCAGCAACGTGGACGACTACGAGAGCCTGCAGTTCTTCCAGCGGCAGCTGGGGGAGAGCGGCATTCTGGATGCGCTGGTGGAAAAGGGCGTCGAGGAGAACGACACCATCCTGATCGGCGACTACCAGTTCGACTATATCTTCTAAAGGGGGGGCTGCATAATGGAAAAGACCCCGGCCCCAAAGATCGAGCTGCGGGAAATGAGCCCCCTGGCCCTGGCTTTTGTGGGGGACAGCGTGCTGGAACTGCTGGTGCGCCGGCGTCTGGTGGAATATCACCGGCTGGCCCCCGGCAAACTGAACGCCGAAAAGATCAAATATGTATCGGCCCGGGCCCAGTTCCGGGAAGAGCAGCTGCTGGAGCCCCTTTTCACCGAAGAGGAGCTGGATATGTTCCGGCGGGGGCGCAACGCCAGCCGGACCGCCGTGTCCAAGCACGCCACCCCGGAGGAGTACCGGGCTTCCACCGGCTTCGAGTGCCTGCTGGGCTGGCTCTACCTGCGGGGGGACCACGCCCGCATCCAGGAACTGTTCGAGGCCATGTGGGCGGGCTACGATCCCGCCGCACAGAAAGACTGATCCTGCGCCGGCCCTGTGCCGGCGGGACCTATGGGAAAACCCGCTGCTTCCCGCACGGCAGGCCGTGCAAAGGGGAGGCAGCGGGCTTTCTTGGTGTGTGAAAGGTCAGGGAAAGGAAAAGGTCCGGTCAGAGGACCGGCTGGGCCTCAGGCTCAGCGGCCGCTCTTGCAGTTCTTGGCGGACTTGCTGTCGGTGGTCTTGGCGTTCTTGGCGCTCTCGTCGTCGGCGCCCTTGGTGTACTGGTTGGGGTGCTTGTGCTCGTTGACGGCGGCGTTGGTGCTGCGGCTGGCGGCAGAAGCGCGGTTATTGGACTGGGTCTTGCAGTTGTTGCTGCGGTTTTCCATGATTGCGTTGCTCCTTTCGGGATCAAGATCGGGTTTTGCAGGGGCGGCTGCCCCCGCTGGTATTAGTGTGGCCGCGCAAGGGCGGTTTATACACGGAGGTGTTCCCCTATGCCCATCGAATACTTTGAAGCGCGGGAGCGGGCCCTGCTCGGCCCCCGCTACGAAATGCTGTACGCCCCGCCCGCCGCCGAGGCGGCCCGCGGCGTGACCGTGTCGGCCCTGCGGATGACGCCCGAGGCCTTTGCGGCCGGGGTGGATTTTGCGGTGGAGCCGTCGCCCTTCTGCCGGACGGGCTTTCTGGTGCGCCAGCCGGATCTCAGGCCCGGCCGCCATCCCTGGCACCACGCCGGCGTGTTCTATTCGCAGGAGCCCTCGGCCTCGTCGGCCGCGCCCCTGCTGGGCGCTGAGCCGGGGATGCGTGTGCTGGACCTGTGCGCCGCGCCCGGCGGCAAGACCAGCCAGCTGGCCGCCGCCATGAACGGCGCGGGGCTGCTGGTGGCCAACGAGTACGTGCCTGCCCGGGCCGACGTGCTGAAAAACAACCTCGAGCGGATGGGCGTGGCGAACGCCGTCGTCCTGAACGAGAGCCCCGAGCGGATCGCGTCGGCCCTGCCCGCCTTTTTCGACCGCATCCTGGTGGACGCCCCCTGCTCGGGGGAGGGGATGTTCCGCAAGGAGCCGGAAGCCCTCCGGCAGCACTCGGCGGCCCTGGTGGCCCAGTGCGCGGCTCTGGGGGCCTCCATCCTGGACAGCGCCGCCGAGGCCCTGGCCCCCGGCGGGGAGATCGTCTATTCCACCTGCACCTTCGCCCCGGAGGAGGACGAGGGCCAGGTAGCCGCCTTCCTGGCCCGGCACCCCGATTTTGCTCTGGCCGACGTGATGGAGCGGGCCTTCGCCCCCTTCGGCAGCCCCGGCGAGGAAAACCGCACCGGCGGCCTGCCGCTGGATGTGTCGCTGGTCCGCCGGATCTGGCCCTGCCAGGGCGGGGAAGGGCACTTTATGGCCCGGCTGGTCAAGGCGGGGGCCCCGGCAGACCCTGCCGCCCGCGCCGCCGAGGAAGCCGCCTGGCTGGCCCGGCTCCAGCGTCCCCAGCCCGGCCGGCGCCGCCCGGCCCCCGGGAATGCCCGGGGCAAAAAACAGCCGGCCCCCGTCAGCCCGGCCCAGATGCTGGAGGTCTGGCGGGATTTCGCGGCCAAAACCTTCCCGCAGCTGGCGGAAAAGCCCGCCGCCGCCCGGGGGGAGAGCGTCCTGCTGCCCCCGGCCTGCCCGCCCCTGGGGCTGCACATCCTGCGGGCGGGGGTGCTGGCCGGCACGGTCCAGAAGGGCCGCTTTGTGCCGGGGCACCACCTGTTCACCGCCTATGGGACCCTGTGCGCCAACACCGAGCCCCTGACCCGGGACGACCCCCGCTGCCGCGCCTGGCTGCTGGGGCAGGAGATCGAGGCCCGCGCCGCCCGGGACGGCTGGTGCTGCGTGACGGTGGACGGCTGCCCCCTGGGCGGGGGCAAGGTTTCGGGCGGCCGGATCAAGAACCACTACCCCAAGGCCCTGCGCCTGCTGGGGTGAAAAACTGCTTGAATACGCGCCACGTTTGTGCTAAAATCAATAAGACAGTCTGATCCAACGCACCGCCCCCAGGCAGGGCGGCTTTGTGAAACATACAGCTAGGAGGCTTACCCCAATGTCTGGACATAGCAAATGGAACAACATCAAGCGCAAGAAGGAAAAGACCGACGGCGCCCGCGCCAAGGTCTTTACCAAGATCGGCCGCGAGATCAGCGTGGCGGTCCGCAACGGCGGCCCCGACCCCGCCTCCAATGGCAAGCTGGCCGACCTGATCAGCAAGGCCAAGCGGATGAACGTGCCCAATGACAACATCCAGCGCATCATCAAAAAGGCCGAGGGCGGCGACAAGACCGAGTACGAGGCCATCAACTACGAGGGCTACGGCCCCGGCGGCGTGGCCGTCATGGTGGAGACCCTGACCGACAACCGCAACCGCACCGCCGCCGACCTGCGCCACTATTTTGATAAGAACGGCGGCAATCTGGGCACACTGGGCTGTGTGGGCTTCCTGTTCACCCAGAAGGGCGTCATCGACATCTCCCTGGAGGACAAGGACCCCGACGAGGCCATGATGGACGCTCTGGACGCCGGCGCCGAGGACTTTGACGCCGGCGAGGAGGCCGCCGAGATCACCACCGATCCCGACAGCTTCTCGGCCGTCTGCAACGCCCTGGAGGCCAAGGGGTACGAGTTCATCTCGGCCGACCTGGCCATGGTGCCCATGACCACCACCCGCCTGACCGACCCCGATCAGCTCAAGCTGATGGGCAAGCTGCTGGACGCCCTGGAGGACGACGACGACGTCCAGAACGTCTGGCACAGCCTCGAAAACGAGGAGGACCTGCCGGAATAAGAGTGCGGGATCCTTTTCCGCTGCTTTGAGGCAGACCGTATGAAAGAAACCGAGCCGGGCACAGACCCGGCTTTTTCTGTAGCATTACCGAAAGGGGGAGAGCAGATGGACGAGCACATGATCCTTTGCCCGTACTGCAGGGCCGAGCTGAAAGAGGGGGCCGGGAGCTGTCCTCACTGCCGGCGCAGCTTTGCCGGGCGCAACCCCACCGGGGCTTTGCCGGTGGGCACCCTGCTGGCCGGCCGCTACACGGTGGGGGAGATGCTGAGCATCGACGGCGAGGGCATCCTCTACCGCGGCATGGAGAACCGCGGCCGCTTCCGGGTGACCATCAAGGAGTACCTGCCCATCACCCTCTCGGCCGAGCGCGGGACCGACTACCAGCTGCGGCCCAAGCCCGGCAGCGAGGTGCTGCTCAAGACCACCCGGATGGATTTCGGGGACCTGTACCGCTCCATCCAGCGGATCACCCCGGCCACCGGACTGGAGGCGGTGCTGGACGTGGTGGAGGCCAACAACACCGTCTACGCGGTGCTGGAAAACCCTGGCGGCGTCCCTCTGGACCAGTGGCTGGACAAGCGGCGCAAGCTGGTCACCCCTGAGGAAGCCTGCGCCATGCTGCAGCCGGTCTTTAACGGGGTGGCGGCCATGCACCAGGTGGGGCTGGTACACCGGGGCATCTGCCCTGAAAACATCCGGGTGCTGGAAAATGGCCGCGCCCGGCTGACCGGCTACGCCACCATCGGCCTGCGGACGGCGGGCAGCGGCCTGCACGGCCAGCTGTACGAGGGCTACTCCGCCCCCGAGCAGTATTCCGCCGTGGAGTTCGAGGGCCGCTACACCGACGTTTACAGCCTGTCGGCGGTCTTTTACCGGATGGTCTGCGGCCAGAGCCCTGTCCCGGCGGCCCAGCGCATGGTCACCGACTCGAACCCTTCGGCCCACACCGTGAACCCCGCGGTGCCCGTCTATGTGTCGGACGCGCTGGACCTGGGCCTCCGGCTGGACCCCGCCAGCCGCATCCAGACGGTGCCCCAGCTGGCGCGGGCCCTGGCCTCCCCCGAGGCCGCCGAGGAGGAGGCCCGCACCCTCCACGCCGCCGGCCGCCGCCGCGCCCGGGAGGACCTGAAGGGTAAGCGCCCCACCCTCAGCCTGACGGCCATCCTGACCGGCATCCTGATCCTGCTGGCCGTCCTCACCCTGCTGACGCTGTGGAACCTGCTGGGCCAGACCCAGCCCTCTGCCGAGCCCGCGCCGTCCTCCTCCGAGGCGGACAGCGCCCCCAGCGCCGTGACCGTCCACTATGTGCCGGACTTTGTGGGGATGAGCTACGCCCAGATCCAGAACAACCGCCAGTATACCGGCATCTACCTGTTCTACGTCACCGAGGCCTACAGCGACAGCGCCCCCGCCGGCACTGTCCTGACCCAGGAGCCGGCCGCCGGCGCCGCCATCACCGAAGGGGACAACCCCACCATCCGGCTGGTCATCAGCAAGGGCCCGGAGATGGTCGAGATGCCCAACACCATCGGCTTTACCCAGGAGGGGGCCATCCGGGAGCTGGAGAGCCGGGGCCTTGTGCCCAGCTGCTTCATGGTGGTGAACGACGGCTCCTACGCTTCGGGCTGCGTGGTGGCCTGCAGCGTCGAGCCCGGCACCATGGTGGAGGCGGGCAGCACCATCGTGGTGTATATCGCCGCCGACCGGGACGTCCAGATCACCGCCACCCCCGACGCCCCGCCCCAGGACGCCGAAAGCCAGGCCGGCAGCTCCGCCCCGGCCCCGGACGAAGAACCCCCGGCAGAATAAAAACATTTTACGCCCCTCCGGCTTTGGAAGGGGCGTTTTTGGTTCTGTTTCCCGCCCCCGGCGCATATCCTGTCGGGAAGGGAGGGGAGCGCCATGCGGCAGAGCTACCTGAAAAACGCCGCGCTGCTCACCGGGTCGGATGTCGTGCTCCGCCTGGCCGGGATGGGGCTGCGCATCTACCTGGCCAACGCCCTGGGCGGGGAGGGGATGGGCCTGTACCAGCTGGTGCTGGCGGTGTATTCCCTGTTCGTCACGCTGGCCACGGCGGGGGTGTCGGCGGCGTCCACCCGGCTGATGGCCGAGGAGCTGGCCGGCCGCCCGGCCCGGGCCCGTGGGATGCTGGCCCGGCTGTGTGCGGCGGCTCTGGGGCTGGGGTGCGCGGCGATGGCGGGCCAGTGGCTGCTGGCCCCTGTGGCGGCCCGGTGGTGGCTGGGGGATGCGCGGGCCGCGGCGGCGCTGCGGGCGGCCGCCTTCGGGATGCCTTTCATGGCGGTGTCGGCGGTGCTGCGCGGCTTTTTTGTGGCGCGGCAGCGGGTGGGCCCCAACGTGGCCAGCCAGATGGTGGAACAGGCGTTCCGCATCGGGGTGATGGCGGCGGCCCTGGAACTGACCGAGGGCCGGGATGCAGGGGTGCGCTGCGCCGTGGTGCTGGGCGCGACGGCGGCCAGCGAGGCGGTGTCCGCTCTGTTGATGGCCGCTTTCTGCAGGCGGGAAGCGCCCCGCGCCTTTGGCCACGACCGGGCCGAGGCCCCGCTCCACGCCGGGCGGCGCCTGTGGGAGATCCTGTGGCCGGTCGGGGGCGGCCGGTGTGTGGCCAGCGCCCTGCACACCGCCGAAAATATGCTGGTGCCCGCCTGCCTGACGGTCTACCTGGGCCAGCGGGCCGCGGCGGTGAGCCAGTACGGCGTGCTGAAGGGGATGGCCCTGCCGCTGGTGAACTTCCCGTTTGGGCTGCTGGGCAGTCTGGGGGTGCTGCTGATGCCCGAGATCGCCCGGGCACGCCTGCGCCGCGACAGCCGCCGGCTGGAGATTCTGCTGGGGCGGATGGTCAAACTGACCATGTATGTCTCGGCTTTGGCCGGGGCGGCGTTCTGGGTGTGGGGCCGTCCGCTGGCCGCCGCCCTCTATGGCAGCAGCGAGGCGGGGGCCTATCTGGAGATCCTCGCGCCGGCCATGCCCTTGCTCTACCTTGAAAGCATGGTGGACGGGGCCATGAAAGGGCTGGGGGAGCAGAAGGCCGCCTTCCGCTACAGCGTGTGGGACTCCATTTTGCGGATCGCGGGGGTGGCGGTCCTGCTGCCCCGGCTGGGGATGCGGGGCTTTTTGCTGGTCATGATCCTGTCCAGCCTGTTCACCTGCGCGGCCAACACCCGGCAGATGCTTGCATCGGCAGGGCTGCGGCCTGACTGGGCTGGCTGGTTGGCCGGGCCCGCCTTTGCGGCCGGCGCGGCGGCGCTGGCCGGGTGGGGGCTGCGGCGTGCGCTGGCCGTCCCGCTGGTGGGAAGCCGGTGGATGCAGCTGGCGGCGGTGGCCGCCGGCGGCGCCGGGATGTGCGCGGTCTGTCTGGCGGCGGGGTGGCCGCTGGGCCTTGGGGCCGAACTGCGGGAGGCCTGCCTGCCCCACTGCGCCGCCAAGGAAACCGGAGGAAAACCGGAAAGTTCTGGACACCAGCTGTGAAACTGAGTATAATATAGGATATGTATCTGCAGGGGAAAGTGATCTGCCCCCCGCGGGCTGCAATAAACGGCGGCTTGCCGCCGGAGAATAAGAGGACGTAACTTGAAAAAGGAAACAAAGCGCAAAGGCGCGATTCTGCTGCGGCGGGGCCTGCTGTTCGTCATCGACCTGCTGATCGTCTGCTTCAGCTTTTACCTGGGGCTGCTGCTCCGCGCCGACGGCGCGCCGGATGTGGACGTCTGGTGGCCCCACAATCTGGCGCTGCTGTATGAAAACCTGCCCTGGATCGCGGCGCTGTATATGCTGTCCTTCCTGGCGGGCGGGCTGTATACCATTCTGTGGAAGTATGCCGGCGAGCGGGACCTGTTCCGGCTGGGCGTGATGGTGGCCGTGCCCACGGTGGCGGTCTACTTCGTCAACCGGCTGTTCGTCCACGGGGTGCTGTTCAACTCGGCCAACTGCATCGCGGCGGTGTTCATCCTGCTGTTCGTGGGCGGCATCCGCCTGGTGTGGCGGATGTTCCTGGACCACCCCCTGGGGGCGGCCCTGCGCGGTGTGACCAGCAACGACCCCAACCGCCCCATGCTGATCGTGGGCGCGGGGGAGGCCGGCGCCTGGGCCATCAACGTCTGCAAGTCCAACAAGACCTACGGCCACCCGGTGGTGGTGGCGGACGACGCGCCCGAAAAACTGAACCAGACCATCCACGGCGTGCCGGTCAAGGGCACCCTGGAGGATATCCCCGAGCTGTGCACCCGCTACAACATCTACGGCATCATCATCGCCATTCCCACGTTGCGGGGCAGCCGGCTGAACCATGTCATCGACCTATGCATGTCCACCCACTGCAAGGTGCAGGTCCTGAGCGACCCCCAGTCGGTGGGTACGGCCGGCGCGCCGGCCCACGCCTTCCGCGAGGTGAACACCGCCGATTTCCTCTCCCGGGACGAAGTCACCCTGGACACCGAGAAGATCAGCGGCTACCTGAAGGACAAGGTGGTGCTGGTGACGGGCGGCGGCGGCAGCATCGGCAGCGAGCTGTGCCGCCAGGTGATGCGGTTCGGCCCGGCCAAACTGCTGATCTTTGACATCTACGAGAACTGCGCCTACGAGCTGCAGATGGAGCTGCAGCGCAAGTACGGCCGCGAGGCCCCCATCGAGGTGCTGATCGGCTCCATCCGGGACAAAAAGCGGCTGGACGAGGTGTTTGAGACGTACCACCCCCAGGTGGTGTTCCACGCCGCGGCCCATAAGCACGTGCCGCTGATGGAGGTCAGCCCGGCCGAGGCGGTCAAGAACAACGTCATGGGCACCAAGAACCTGCTGACCAGCGCCAGCGAGCACGGGGTGGAGCGGCTGGTCCAGCTGTCCACCGACAAGGCGGTGAACCCCACCAGCGTCATGGGCTGCACCAAGCGGCTGTGCGAGATGCTGATCCAGACCTTTGCGCGCTACACCGAGATGAAGTGCGTGGCGGTGCGGTTCGGCAACGTGCTGGGCAGCCACGGCAGCGTGATCCCCCTGTTCGAGGCGCAGATCAAGCAGGGCGGCCCCGTCACCCTGACCGACCCCAACATCGAGCGGTACTTCATGACCATCCCCGAGGCGGCCCAGCTGGTGCTGCAGGCCGGCGCCCTGGCCGAAAGCGGCAGCATCTACGTGCTGGACATGGGCGAGCCGGTCAAGATCATCGACCTGGCCCGCCAGCTGATCCGCTTTTACGGCTACGAGCCGGGGGTCAACATGGAGATCAAGATCGTGGGCCTGCGCCCCGGCGAAAAGCTCTACGAGGAGCTGATGATGGACGAGGAGCAGGACAAGATGCGCCGCACCGAGCACAACAAGATCTTTGTCGCGCCGCCGCGGGACATCAAACTGGACGTGTTCTATCAGGAACTGCAGGAGCTGTTCCACGCTGCCGAGCACAACGACGAGGGCGTGGTCCGGCAGCTGCAGAAGATGATCCCCACCTTTACGCCGGTGCGGGACCAGCTGAAACAGAAACAGTGAACCAAGAGAGGGACGTGAATACCATGGAAAAAAGACCATTCCTGACCGAGGCCCAGGTGCAGGAGATCCTGCCCGACGTGCCGACCCCCTTCCACATCTACGATGAGAAGGCCATCCGCGCCAACGCCCGCCGCATCAACGAGGCGTTCAGCTGGAACAAGGGCTTCAAGGAATACTTTGCGGTCAAGGCCCTGCCCAACCCCGCGATCCTGGAGATCCTGCGGGAGGAAGGCTGCGGGGTGGACTGCTCTTCCCTGACCGAGCTGATGCTGAGCGAGGCCGTGGGCTTCGGCGGGGAGGAGATCATGTTTTCCTCCAACCAGACCCCCAGCGAGGATATGAAAAAGGCCCGTGAACTGGGGGCCTACATCAACCTGGACGACGCCACCATGGTGGGCTTCCTGGACCGGGTGGCCGGCGTGCCCGAGACGGTGTTCTGCCGGTATAACCCCGGCGGCACCTTCCGCCTGGGAGAGAGCGAAGAAGGCTTCCAGGTGATGGACAAGCCCGGCGAAGCCAAGTACGGCATGACCGAACAGCAGATGGTGGACAGCTTCAAACAGCTCAAAGCCAAAGGGGCCAAACACTTTGGCATCCACGCCTTCCTGGCCTCCAACACCATTTCGGACGAGTATTACCCCGAGCTGGCCGGCATCCTGTTCCGGCTGGCGGTGCGGGTGTCCCAGGCTGCCGGGGTCCATGTGGGGTATATCAACCTGTCCGGCGGGGTGGGCATCCCTTACCGCCCCGGCCAGCGGGAAAACGACATCTTCGCCATCGGCGAGGGGGTCCGCAGAAAGTTCGAGGAGATCCTGGTCCCCGCCGGCATGGGGGACGTGACCATCTTCACCGAGATGGGCCGGTTCATGACCGGGCCCTACGGCGCGCTGATCGCCACCGCCATCCACGAAAAGCACATCTATAAGGAGTACATCGGCCTGGACGCCTGCGCCGCCAACCTGATGCGCCCGGCCATGTACGGCGCCTACCACCACATCACGGTGCTGGGCAAGGAGGACGCCCCCTGCGACCACAAATACGACGTGGTGGGCGGCCTGTGCGAGAACAACGACAAGTTCGCCGTGGACCGGATGCTGCCTAGGATCGACATCGGGGATCTGATCTATATCCACGACACCGGCGCCCACGGCTCGGCCATGGGCTACAACTACAACGGCAAGCTGCGCAGCGCCGAGGTGCTGCTGTGCGAGGATGGCGGCCACCGGCTGATCCGCCGCGCCGAGACCCCGCGGGACTACTTTGCCACCCTGGACTTTACCCCCTATTACAAGACCATGTTCCCCGGCGAGGACGAGACGAAATAACCCCTTCGGGGACCAGACAGCGAGGCAAGAGAGATGTTTTTTGGTTTTCAGCTGACCTGCGGCATGATGCTGCTCTACTACGGCTACACGGTGATGAAAAACCCCCGCGTCTGGGGCGACCAGGGCCGCCGGAGCGTCAAGGCCGAAAATTTTACCGAGTACGCCAAACAGAACGGCCTGTTCTTCATGAAGGCGGGCTTTGTCATGTGCATCATCGCGGCGCTGGACGCGCTGGGCTGGCTGGACGGCCTGCTGTATGTGCTGCTGTACGTGTTCGGGCTGGCCTTCGCCTTCTACCCCCTCAGCCGCTGGTGCAAAGAGCATGAGGGCCACGCCTGGCCCTGGCGGCACGCGGAGAGCGAAAAAAAGCGCATCCGCAAGCTGCGCAAAGAGCTGGAGTCCCGCCCGGACGCGGACGATGACGCCGGCAGCGATACCAGCGAATAAACCAGAGGCCCGCCGCGCTCCCATGCGGACGGGCCTTTCGTATGTGCAATATTTGGCGCGGCTGGTCCGTATTTAAGGCAGAAAACAACAGGGAGGGTTCAGTGTGTATTTTCTGTTCGATCTTTTTCCGATCCTCTTTACGCTCGCGTTCTGCCTGATCTTCGGGATGATGGCCGTTATGCTGGTGCGCTCGGTGAGCACATGGAACAAGAACAATCACTCGCCCCGCCTGACGGTGGAAGCGCTGGTTTCGGCCAAGCGGATGGAGGTGCACAGCCATCACCATCAGAACGGCGGAGTCCATTCCAGCACCAGCTACTACATGACGTTCCAGGTGGAGAGCGGCGACCGGATGGAATTGAGCGTGCCCGGTACGGAATACGGCCTGCTGGCGGAGGGGGACAGGGGACGCCTGACCTTTCAGGGCACCCGGTACATCTCTTTTCAGCGCATATAAAAAGCAAAGACCCGCTGTTATCCAACGCAGCGGGTCTTTTTGTCTGGCGGGCCGGTCAGCGCACTTCCAGCTTGTCCTGCATCCGGTACTGCAAAGCCTCCAGCAGGGCGTCCTCCGCGATGAGGGCGCTGCCGGCAAGGTCGGCGATGGTGCGGGCTACCCGCAAAAGGCGGTCGTGGCTGCGGGCCGACAGGCCCAGCCGGTCGTAGGCCGCCCGCAGCACCTGCTGGGCGCCGGGGGTCAGGCGGCAGACCTGCCGCACCTGGCCTGCGGTCAGCTGGGCGTTGCAGTGGATGCCCTCGTAGCCATGCTGGGCAAAGCGCCGGGTCTGGACGGCGCGGGCGGCCAGCACCTGCTGGCGCAGCTGGGCACTGGTCTCGCTCTGGCCCACCCCGTGCAGCTCGTTGAAAGAGATGGGGTCCATCTCGACGCACAGGTCGATGCGGTCCAGCAGCGGGCCCGAAATGCGGCTGCGGTACTGGCGCACCGCGTGCAGGCTGCAGGTGCAGGGCCGGGTGGGGTGGCCGTAGTAGCCGCACTTGCAGGGGTTCATGGCGGCCACCAGCTGGAACCGGCTGGGGTAGGTGGCGCTGCCGGCGGCCCGGCTGATGGTGATCTGCCCGTCCTCCAGAGGCTGGCGGAGCACCTCCAGGCTTTCCCGCAGGAACTCGGGCAGCTCGTCCAGAAAGAGGACGCCGGCATTGGCCAGGCTGCACTCGCCCGGGCGGAAAAAGCTGCCCCCGCCCGCCAGGGCGGCAGGGCTGGCCGAATGGTGGGGGCTGCGGAAGGGCCGGGCGGTGATCAGGCCGCCGTCCCGGGGCAGCAGCCCTGCGATGGAATAGATCTTGGAAGTTTCGAGGGATTCTTCCCGCGTCAGGGGCGGCAGGATGCCGGGCAGGCGCTTGGCCAGCATGGATTTGCCGGTGCCGGGCGCGCCGATCAGCAGCACGTTGTGGCCGCCGGCCGCCGCCACCACCATGGCGCGGCGGGCCATGGCCTGGCCCAGCACATCGGCAAAGTCGGGGTAGGCGGCCCAGCCCTGGTCCGGGTCAAAGGGATGGGGCCGGGCCGGCTGGATGGGGCTGCGGCCGGACAAAGCGTCCACCACCTCGGCGACGCTGCGGGCCGGATAGACCTGCATCCCGTCCGGGCCGCAGGCTTCGGCAGCCTCGGCGGCGTTGCCGGCGGGCAGGTAGAGGGCGCGCACACCCTTTTCGGCGGCGGTCAGGGCCATGGGCAGCACCCCCGCCACCGGACGCAGGGTGCCGTCCAGGGCCACCTCGCCCAGGAAGGCGGCGTCCCGCGGGGGCGGCTGGATCTGCCCCGCCGCCGTCAGGATGGCCAGCAGCAGGGGCAGGTCGTAGACCGGGCCGGTCTTGCGGACATCGGCGGGGGCCAGGTTGACGGTGACGCGGCCGCTGGGCCAGCGGTAGTGCAGGTTGCGGGCGGCGGCCCGGATGCGGTCGGCGCTCTCCCGCACCGCCGAATCCGGCAGGCCCACGATGGTAAAGGCGTCCATCCCGCTCGAGACATCGGCCTCCACGGCGACGCCGAAGCCCTGCAGGCCGTTCAATCCAAAACTGTTCAACAGTGCGTACATGGAGGCTCCTTCCTGCCGGTCAGCCGGCCTGTTTCGATTTGTCCAGCGCGTCGAACTGCCGCACGATCTGCGGGTCCTTCAGCTTGATGACCTTGCCGGTCAGGTAATGGAGGGTGTTTTCCTCGGGGATGTCCAAAAAGCTGACCCGCACCGCGCACAGCGCCTGGGTCTTTGCCCCGGCCCGCTCGTTGGCCTTGCGGTTGCCGTATTTGATGTCCCCCAGCACCGGCCGCCCCAGATAGGCCAGGTGGGCCCGGATCTGGTGGGTCCGCCCGGTCACCAGCCCGATCCGGCACAGGGCGTAGGGCCCCGCGGTGCGCAGCACGTCCACATCGGTGACGATCTGCTTGCGCCGGCCGGCCTGGTCGGGGTGGGCGTGGATGCTGACCTTGTTGGCCTTTTCGTCGTGCTCCCACCAGGCGGTGAAGCGCCCACGGGGCGGGATGCCCACCGTGATGGTGTAGTACTCCTTTTTCAGCCGGTCGGTGCGGATGATCTCGTTCATGTCACGCAGGGCGGCGTAATTTTTGGCCGCGATCACCAGCCCTTCGGTGCCCCGGTCCAGCCGGTTGCACAGGGCGGGGGCAAAGCGGTTCTCCCCGCCGGGCACATATTCGCCCTTTTCAGCCAGGTACTGGGTAAAGGCGTCCACCAAATTGGCGTCGCCGGTGCGGTCGCTGTGGCACAGCAGGTGGGCGGGCTTATAGAGGACGGCGATGTTCCCGTCCTCGTAGACCACCTGCACTTTGGGCTGTTTGGGCCGGCTGGGCCGGCTGGGCCGGGCGGGCCGGGCCGGGGCGGCGTTGGGCGGGAAAAACTCGTCGTTGATGTACAGCTCGATCAGGTCCCCGGCGCAGAGCCTTGCGTCGGGGGCGGCCTTTTTGCCGTTGACCTTGATCCGCTTGTTGCGGAAACTCTTGTACAGCAGGCTGGTGGGCAGGCCGGTGGTCACGCTCTGGACAAAGCGCGACAGCCGGACCCCTTCGTCGTTGGCGGTTGCGGTAAATCGTTTCATAGTCGTATCCTCATCGTGTCTCACTTTAAGACCATGATAAACGATTTGGGGATGCAAGTCAATCGCGAAAGAAAATTTGCCCGAAAGGCTTGTCTTTTTTCCAAAAGAAAAGTATCCTAAAAGGGACGGAAAAGGGAAGGACAGGAGGCGGGATGCGCTATGGCAGGTGAAAAACAGATCCACGCGGGGCACCGCCAGCGGATGCACGAGCGGGTGCAGAAGTACGGCCTGGAAAGCCTGGCCGAACACGAGATGCTGGAATATCTTCTCTACTTCACCATCACCCGGCGGGATACGAACCCCATCGCCCACGCTTTGCTGGAGCGCTTTGGGGACTTTGCCGGCGTGCTGGAAGCGGACGAGGAGGAGCTGTGCCTGGTGGAGGGGATGGGCCCGGCTTCGGCCCGGTTCCTCCACCTGCTGCCCCAGATCAGCGCCTGCTACCACCGCAGCCTGACCCGGGACCGGCGCAGGCTGCAGACGGTGGAGCAGATGGGGGAGTACCTGATGGCACGGTTCCGGGGCACCGTCCGGGAGCGGGTGCTGCTGGTCTGCCTGGACCGCCAGCGGCGGATCACCTGCACTTCGTGGCTGGGCAGCGGCACCGCCGACATGGTGGAACTGCCCATCCGGGAGGCCATCGCCCAGGCGGTGCGGCTCAAAGCCCACTGGGTGGTGCTGTGCCACAACCACCCCAGCGGCAGCGCCCTGCCCTCCCGGGAGGACATTGAGGCCACCGCCGAGCTGGCCCGCGGGATGTATGTGGTGGGCGTCGAGCTGCTGGACCACATCATCGTCACCGAGACGGAATACCTCTCCCTGCGCCAGCGCAGCGAGCTGCCGGAGGCCGGCAACGAGCGGCTGCGCATCTTCCAGCTGCGGGAAGATTGAGGCTATACAAAAGAAAACGAATGTGGTATAATTTGAGACGAAATGACAACCATTGATTGTAAAAGCGCGGCGCAAAGGGGGAGTTCCATGCCGACAGAAGAAAACCGCTTCAAACTGGTGTCGCCGTACCAGCCCACCGGCGACCAGCCCCAGGCCATCGAAAAGCTGGTGGAAGGGGTCCAGCGCGGGGACAAGTGCCAGACTTTGCTGGGCGTCACTGGCAGCGGCAAGACCTTTACCATGGCCAACGTCATCGCCCGGTGCAACCGCCCCACCCTGGTGCTGGCTCACAACAAGACCCTGGCCGCCCAGCTGTGCACCGAGTTCCGGGCGTTTTTCCCGGAAAATGCGGTGGAATACTTCGTCTCCTACTACGACTACTACCAGCCCGAGGCCTATATCCCCAGCACCGACACCTATATTGAAAAGGACAGCGCCATCAACGACGAGATCGACCGCCTGCGCCATTCGGCGACGGCGGCTTTGTCTGAGCGGCGGGACGTCATCATCGTGGCGTCGGTGTCCTGCATCTACTCGCTGGGCGACCCCATCGACTACCGCAGCATGGTCATCAGCCTGCGCCCCGGCATGGAGATGAGCCGGGACGACCTCTGCCGCCGCCTGGTGGATTTGCAGTATGAGCGCAACGACGTCAATTTTATCCGCAACAAGTTCCGGGTCCGGGGGGACACGGTGGACATCTACCTGGCCTATATGAGCGAGCTGGCCATCAAGGTGGAGTTTTTCGGGGACGAGATCGACCGCATCACCGAGTTCAACCCCGTCACCGGGACCAGGCAGAACATCGTCAAGCACGTGGCCATTTTCCCGGCCAGCCACTACATCGTCAGCGCCGAGAAGAAGGCCGCCGCCATCGAGAAGATCCGGGCCGAGTGCGACCGGCAGGTCAAACAGTTCACCGCCGAGGGCAAGCTGATCGAGGCCCAGCGGATCGCCCAGCGCACCAACTACGACATTGAGATGCTCAACGAGGTGGGTGTCTGCAAGGGCATCGAGAACTATTCGGCGGTGCTGTCGGGGCGGGCCCCCGGCAGTATGCCCACCACCCTGCTGGACTACTTCCCCAAGGACTTTCTGCTGTTTGTGGACGAGAGCCACGTCACCCTGCCCCAGGTGCGGGCCATGTACGGGGGCGACTACGCCCGCAAAAAGACCCTGGTGGAGTACGGCTTCCGGCTGCCCTCCGCCTTCGACAACCGCCCCCTCCGTTTCGAGGAGGTGGAAAGCAAGCTGAACCAGACCATCTTCGTCTCGGCCACGCCGGGGCCCTACGAGCAGGCCCACAGCACCCAGGTGGCCGAGCAGGTCATCCGGCCCACCGGCCTGCTGGACCCGCCCATCTCGGTGCGGCCGGTGGAGGGCCAGGTCACCGACCTGCTGGGTGAGATCAACGCCCGTGTGGCGCGGGGTGAGCGGGTGCTGGTCACCACCCTGACCAAAAAGATGGCCGAGGACCTGACCGACTACCTCACCGGCCAGGGGGTCAAGGTGAAATATATGCACCACGAGGTGGACACCTTTGAGCGGATGGAGCTGATCCGCGACCTGCGGACCGGCGCCATCGACGTGATCGTGGGCATCAACCTGCTGCGCGAAGGGCTGGACCTGCCCGAGGTCAGCCTGGTGGCCATCCTGGACGCGGACAAGGAGGGCTTCCTGCGCAGCGAGACCAGCCTGATCCAGACCATCGGCCGGGCGGCCCGCAACGCGGACGGCCTGGTCATCATGTACGCCGACACCGTCACCGACAGCATGGAGCGGGCCATCACCGAGACCGAGCGCCGCCGCGCCATCCAGACGGCCTACAACCAGGCCCACGGCATCACCCCCCGGACCATCGTCAAGGAGATCCGCGACACCATCGAGATCAGCGACAAGGCCGAAAACGCCAAGGCCAACACCCGCCGGATGGGCAAGAAGGAGCGGGAAGCGGCCATCGAGCGGCTGACCCGGGAGATGAAGGAGGCGGCCAAGCTGCTGCAGTTCGAGCACGCGGCCTTCCTGCGGGACCAGATCGACCGGCTGCGCCGGGGCGAAAACCCCACCGCCGACTCGGACGCCGAGGCCGAACGCCGCCAGAACCACGCACAGACACAGAGAAAAGGAAGAAAATACTTTGGCAAACGATAAGATCGTCATCAAGGGCGCGCGGGAGCACAACCTGAAAAACGTCAGCCTGACCCTCCCGCGGGAAAAGTTCATCGTTATGACCGGGCTGTCGGGGTCGGGCAAGTCCAGCCTGGCCTTCGACACCATTTACGCCGACGGCCAGCGCCGCTACGTCGAGAGCCTGTCCAGCTACGCCCGGATGTTCCTGGGCCGGATGGACAAGCCCGACGTGGACGAGATCACCGGGCTGTCGCCGGCCATCTCCATCGACCAGAAGACCACCAGCCACAACCCCCGCTCCACGGTGGGCACCGTGACCGAGATCTACGACTACCTCCGCCTGCTTTACGCCCGCATCGGGGTGCCCCACTGCCCGGTGTGCGGCCGGGTCATCAGCCAGCAGACGGTGGACGAGATGGTGGACGCCGTCCTCAAGCTGGAGGAGGGCGCCCGCTTCCAGGTGCTGGCCCCGGTGGTGCGCCAGCGCAAGGGCACCCAGCAAAAGGAGCTGGACGCCGCCCGCCGGGCCGGCTACACCCGGGTCAAGGTGGACGGCAGCCTCTACGACCTGGACGAGGAGATCACCCTGGAAAAGAACATCAAGCACACCGTCGAGGTGGTGGTGGACCGCCTGGTCATCCGGGACGGGGTGCGCAGCCGCCTGGCCGACAGCCTGGAAACGGCCCTCAGCCTGACCGGCGGGGTGGCCGAAGTGGAGGTGATCGGCGGCGAGACCATGACCTTCAGCCAGAACTTCGCCTGCCCGGAGCACGGCGTCTCGATCAGCGAGCTGACCCCGCGGCTGTTCTCCTTCAACAACCCTCAGGGCGCCTGCGACAAGTGCACCGGCCTGGGCATCTTCATGAAAGTGGACGAGGACCGCATCATCCCCAACCGCAGCCTGTCCATCCGGCAGGGGGCCATCAAGGCCAGCGGCTGGTATTACGCCGAGGGCTCGGTGAGCGAGATGTACTACCTCGCCCTGGGCAAGCGGTACGGCTTCACCCTGGACACCCCTCTGCGGGACTTTTCCACCGAGGCGCGCAACGCCCTGCTCTACGGCACCAACGGCGAAAAGCTGGAGCTGCACCGGACCAACGAGTTCGGCAGCGGCAAATATTACGGCGAATTCGAGGGTATCGTGGAGAACCTGGAGCGCCGCTTCCGCGAAACGAACAGCGAGTGGGTCAAGGAGGAGATCGCCGGCGTGATGTCGGGGGTCAAGTGCCCGGCCTGCAAGGGCCAGCGGCTCAAGCCGGTGGTGCTGGCGGTCACGGTGGGGGGCGTCAACATCAGCCAGTTCTGCGAGATGTCCATCCGCGAGGAACTGGACTTTATCCGCGCCAGCGAGGAGGGCCGCGGCGCCGAGCCCCTGACCGACAAGCAGCGCCAGATCGGCGGGCAGATCCTGAAGGAGATCCGTACCCGGCTGGAATTTTTGCAGAGCGTGGGCCTGGACTACCTGACCCTGGCCCGCTCGGCGGGGACCTTGTCGGGCGGCGAGAGCCAGCGCATCCGGCTGACCACCCAGATCGGCAGCGCCCTGTCGGGGGTGCTGTACGTGCTGGACGAGCCCTCCATCGGCCTGCACCAGCGGGACAACGACAAGCTGATCGCCACCCTCAAGCACCTGCGGGACCTGGGCAACACGGTGATCGTGGTGGAGCACGACGAGGACACCATCCGCGCCGCCGACTACATCGTGGACGTGGGCCCCGGCGCGGGGGTGCACGGGGGCGAGATCGTGGCCGCAGGCAGCGTCAGGGACATCTGCCGGGCCAAACGCAGCGTGACCGGCGACTACCTGTCCGGCCGCAAGCGGATCGCGGTGCCCCAGACCCGCCGCCCCGGCAGCGGCCACTGCCTGCGGGTGAACAAGGCCCGGGAAAACAACCTCCGGGGCATCACGGTGGAGTTCCCTCTGGGCACCTTCACCTGCGTCACCGGCATTTCGGGCAGCGGCAAGTCCAGCCTGGTGAACGAGATCCTGTACAAGACCCTGGCGGGCGAATTGAACGGCGCCCGCAGCCGCCCCGGCAAGAGCGACGGGGTGGACGGGCTGGAATATGTGGACAAGGTCATCGGCATCGACCAGCAGCCCATCGGGCGCACCCCCCGCTCCAACCCCGCCACCTACACCGGGGTGTTCAACGACATACGGGCGGTGTTTGCCCAGACCCAGGACGCCAAGATGCGGGGCTACGGCCCTGGCCGGTTCAGCTTCAACGTCAAGGGCGGCCGGTGCGAAGCCTGCGAGGGCAACGGCATCCTGCAGATCGAGATGCACTTTTTGCCCGACGTCTACGTCCCCTGCGAGGTGTGCAAGGGCGCCCGCTACAACCGGGAGACCCTGGAGGTCAAATATAAGGAAAAGACCATCGCCGACGTGCTGAACATGACGGTGGAAGAAGCGGTGGTGTTCTTTGCCAACCAGCCCAAGATCGCCCGCAAGCTGCAGACCCTGGTGGACGTGGGCCTGGGCTACGTCACCCTGGGCCAGAGCGCCACCACCCTGTCGGGCGGCGAGGCCCAGCGGGTCAAGCTGGCCAACGAGCTGGCCCGCCGCTCCACCGGCAAGACGGTGTATATCCTGGACGAGCCCACCACCGGCCTGCACATCGCCGATGTCCACCGCCTGATCGAGGTGCTGCAGAAGCTGGTGGACGCGGGCAACACGGTGATCGTCATCGAGCACAACCTGGACCTCATCAAGTGCGCCGACTATATCATCGATCTGGGCCCCGAGGGGGGCAGCGCCGGCGGCAAGGTGATCGCCGCGGGCACTCCCGAGCAGGTGGCCAAAGTGGCCGGCAGCTTTACCGGCCAGTACCTCAAACCCCTGCTGGAGCGGGACAAACAGGCCCGTCTGGAAGAAATTTGAAAAAAGCGGTTGACAAACCGCCCCAGCCTGAGTATAATACTATTCGTCGCCCCGGTTCAGACCGGGCCGGGGCAGATATCCGGGTGTAGCGCAGTTTTGGTAGCGCGCTTGAATGGGGTTCAAGAGGCCGTGAGTTCGATTCTCGCCACTCGGACCAGAAAGACCGTCAGCAACAGCTGGCGGTCTTTTCTTTTTGCCAAACTTTGCCGGCGGCCTTGTCCGGCGCGGGGGATTGTGGTAGACTGCTTGTAAACGGGGCGCGCCTCGAAACGCCCCGAACAGAGAAAGGACTGTGGGGAAGATGAAACAACAATGGACGGAAAAGGCGCCGGTCTGGCTGGCCGGGGCGCGGCGGGTCCTGCTGCTGCTGGCGCTTTCGGCGGCGGCGGGGGCCGTGGGCGGCGTGCTGACGGCGGTGTTCGGCCACGGCGTGCTGGCGGTGACGGCCCTGCGGGAGCGCTGGCCGCTGCTGCTGGTGCTGCTGCCGGCGGGCGGGGCGCTGATCTGCGCGGTCTATGCCCGATGGGGCGGCGAGTGCGGCCGGGGGATGGCCCTGGTCTTTGACGCGGCGGCCGGCCGCCGGAACAACGTCCCGGCGCGGCTGATCCCGCTGGCGGTGGGGGCCACCTGGCTGGGCCACCTGCTGGGGGCCAGCGTCGGGCGCGAAGGGGTGGCGGTCCAGATCGCCGCGGCGGGGGCCGGCTTTTTGACGCCGGCGCTGTCTTGCCCCAAAGACCGTCGGCAGCTTTTGATCGCGGGGGTGGCGGCAGGGTTTGCGGGGCTGTTCCGCACCCCGCTGGCGGCGGCCTTCTTTGCGCTGGAACTGTTCCACACCGGCGTCGCCCAGTACGACGCCCTGCTGCCGGCGGTGACGGCGGCGCTGACTGCCTCGGCGGTCAGCGGGGCGCTGGGGGTCAGCCCGGCCACGGCGGTGCTGGGCGCGGCTGTGCCCGCCTTCACGGTGGAAACGCTGATCGCTCTGGTGGTGCTGGGGGCGGCCTGCGGGCTGGCGGGGCGGCTGTTCGTGGCCCTGCTCCACGGCCTGAAAGACCGTTTCGGCCGCTGGATGCCGAACGCTTACCAGCGGATCATTCTGGTGGGGGCGCTTGTGGCCCTGTTCGGCCTGGCCACCGGCAGCCGCTACAACGGCCTGAGCGAGGGCCTTTCGGCGGCGGCTCTGGCAGGGGGCAGCCTCTACGCCTGGGACTGGCTGGCTAAGCTCTGCCTGACCGCCGTCTGCCTGGCAGCCGGCTTTCAGGGCGGCGAGGTGGCCCCGCTGTTCACCATCGGGGCGTGTCTGGGGGCCGTGCTGGCCGCGCCTCTGGGCCTGCCTGTGCCGCTGGGGGCGGCGCTGGCCTATGCGGCGGTGTTTGCCGCCGGCACCAACACGCTGGCCGCGCCCCTTTTGGTGGGGCTGGAACTGTTCGGCGGGGAATACTTCGGCAGTTTCTTCCTGGTCTGCGTCCTGGCCTACGCCTGCAACGGCGGGCACTCCATCTACCCCCAGACGCCCCTGCCGGACCCGGACGCAGCCGATTAAAATTCATCCTTGCTCTGAGGGACGGGTTATGGTACACTTTACCATAATAAAAGCAATACAGGAAGGTGAACTGGTTTGAAGATCAAAACGCACATGGCAAAGCGGCTGGCGTCCCTGGCGCTGGCCGGGGCCCTCGTCTTTGCGGCAGCCCCCCAGGCCCTGGCCGCCGACACCATCGGCGGGGCGGACACCGCGCAGGTGCCCGTCTCGCAGGAGCTGGAGCAGGAAAACTGCATCCAGTGGCTGCTGGACCTGCTGGGTCTGGGCGGCAAGGACAAGATCACGGTGGATTACCTCAACGTCAAGGGCCAGGGCCTGCGACGGAACATCCGGCTGAATCTGGTGGACTGCCTGGTGGGCATCACCTACACCGAGCTGGGCTCCATCGGCAACTTTGCCGAAATTTCCGACCGCGCCGCCGCCGAGGCATGGAAGGCGCAGGCCATCGCCATCCATTCGTATCTGGAATATCAAAACCAGTACGGGTCCTCGGCCAACGCCCTGACCTACACCCCGGTGAACCAGATCCCGTCCTCCACCCGCAAGCAGATGGAAAAGGCCATCAAGGAAGTGGCGGACCTCATCCTGGTCTACGACACCGGCAGCGGCTATTCGGTCTGCGACGCGGTGTTTTCCTGCAGCGGCGGCTATAACACCCAGACCGGCGTCTACGGCACCTGCTCGGCCAGGGATGCCTGGGGCACCGATGTGCCCTACCTGCAGAGCGTGGAAAGCCCCTATGAGGAGCAGTACCACAACATCCTGCGCCGTGTGGTGGGCAAGGACTACCGGATGCTGGAGTACAACGACAGCCGCCACCCCGACGAGCCCTACGTCAGCGCCGACACCAGCCACAAGAGCCTGGGCGGCTTTGTCCAGTACGACACCCTGGTGGTGAACGGGCGCAGCTACCGCTATCTCAACCAGTTCGTCAGCTCGCGGTACTGCTTCGACTTCACCGCCGACGCCAACGGCACCCCCGCCATGGCCTACTACGGCTACGGCCACGGGGTGGGCATGAGCCAGTGCGGCGCGGTGGGCTTTGCCCAGGAGCGGGGCTATGACTACCGGCAGATCCTCTCCACCTACTACACCGGCGCTTCCCTGATGGACAGCTCGGACGGCAGGATCTCCTCCGGCGGGTTCAACCTGTGGGACTTCCTGTTCGGCTGGCTGTGAAGCTGAGGCGCTGCCTGCGGCAGAAACAGCCGAAGCGGAACAGGGGCCGCGGTCTGTCTTTTGCAAGGGCGCGGCGACGCCCGAAGCAAAAGCAGGGCACCGCAACCCGGGACCCGTTGGTGGTTTGCACTACAACCCGGAACCCGCTGGTGGTTTGCACCGCAACCCGGAACCCGTTCTGAAAAAATACAGCGTTTGCCGCCGTGCCTTCGGGTGCGGCGGCTTTGTTGTATGTCGCCTTGTAACGTGCGTGCTTTTGTGGTATCATAAAAAACAGACCGCGCGGGGAGACCACCTGTGCGGCAAATGATTCTGAACAGGAGGCAGCGCCCTTTGGGCGCGGGAAAGAGAAGAATGAGCGAAGAATGCACCCATGATTGTTCCAGCTGCGGGCTGGACTGCGCCAGCCGCCAGGCCCCGCAGCACGAAGCACCCAACCCCAACAGCAGCGTCAAAAAGGTGATCGGCGTGGTGTCCGGCAAGGGCGGCGTCGGCAAGAGCATGACCAGCGCCCTGCTGGCCTGCGCCATGCGCCGCCGCGGCTACCACTGCGGCATCCTGGACGCCGACATCACCGGCCCGTCCATCCCCAAGCTGTTCGGCATCCATGGCCGGGCCATGGCCGACAGCCAGGGCTGCTGGCCCATCCAGAGCCGGATGGGCATCGACGTGATGAGCATCAACCTGCTGGTGGAAAACGAGGAGGACCCCGTGGTCTGGCGCGGCCCGGTCATCGCCGGGGCGGTCAAGCAGTTCTGGACCGATGTGGTCTGGAAGGACGTGGACTTCCTCTTTGTGGATATGCCCCCGGGCACCGGCGACGTGCCCCTGACCGTGTTCCAGAGCCTGCCGGTGGACGGCATCATCGTGGTGGCCAGCCCCCAGGAGCTGGTCAGCATGATCGTGGCCAAAGCGGTCAACATGGCCCAGATGATGAACATTCCCATCCTGGGCATCATCGAGAACATGAGCTATCTGGTCTGCCCCGACTGCGGCAAGCACATCTCCCTGTTCGGCGAGAGCCATGTGGAGGAGATCGCCGCCAAGCACGGCCTGAAGGTGCTTGCCAAAATGCCCATCGACCCCGAGCTGGCCAAACTGGCCGACGAGGGCCGCATCGAGACGTATGGCGGCGAGTTCCTGGAGGGCGCCGCCGACGCGGTCCAGAAGCTGATCTGACGTGCCCTGCTCTTTTTGCAGCGGGCGCGGAAAGGAGCAACACCCATGAACTACCAAGACGAAAACGCCCGCGCCATCGACCGCTGGGTCGAGCAGGGCTGGGAGTGGGGCGTACCCATCACCCATGCCCAGTATGCGGCGGCCCTGCGGGGCGAGTGGGACGTCCTGCTCACCCCCACCAAACCCGTGCCCCACGCCTGGTTTGGGGAGCTGAAAGGCAAAAAAGTGCTGGGCCTGGCCAGCGGCGGGGGACAGCAGATCCCCATTTTCGCGGCGCTGGGGGCCGAGTGCACCGTGCTGGACTACTCCGAAAAGCAGCTGGAGAGCGAGCGGCTGGTGGCCGCGCGGGAAGGCTATGCTGTAAAGATCGTCCGGGCCGACATGACAAAGCCCCTGCCTTTTGCGGACGGGAGCTTTGATCTGATCTTCCACCCGGTGTCCAACTGCTATGTGGAAGAAGTGCGCCCCATCTTCCGGGAGTGCTACCGGGTGCTCAGACCCGGCGGCGTCCTGCTGGGCGGCTACGACAACGGCTTCGGCTACACGGTGGACGAGGCCGAGGAGCGGGTCATCTACAGCCTGCCCTTCAACCCCCTGAAAAACCCGGAGCAGATGCGCGAGCTGCAGGAGACCGACAGCGGGGTCCAGTTCTCCCACACCATGGAGGAGCAGCTGGGCGGCCAGCTGGAAGCCGGCTTCCGCCTGACGGACCTCTACGAGGACACCAACGGTTCCGGCCGGTTGCACGAAATGGGCATCCCCTGCTTTATCGCCGTCCGGGCGGTCAAACCGGCGTAAACGGCTAGCGTGTCGCAAAAGCGCCACGCTTTAGGGGGGACCCATTTCTGCGCGCAGTCGCGCGGCAGAAATTCTCTTGGTTGCGGTGCCCTGTTTTTACTGCGCGGGCAGAAGCCCGCTTGCAAAAAGCAGACCGCTGCCCCTGCTCCGCTTCGGCTGTTTCGTCCGCTGGACGCGCCTCAGCTTCGCAGTCCCTAATATTCCCCCGGGGACAAAATTCAGCGCTGAATTTCCCTGTCGGTGTCCCGTCCATCCGCACATGTCGGCTGGACGGGACTTTTTTGATGGTCTGAGGTCTGCGTCATTGCTTTATTTTATAAGGCGGACTTTTCTTTTTCTGTTTTATTTTTGGTTTTCTGAAGCGGCAAATGGTTTTATTTTGCTTTTTCTAAAATTTCCTTCATCCTGCTATTGAAAATTTTTCCTGAATGCTTTATAATGATAAAGCACCCTGCACAAGAGGGGAACCGCCCGTTCAGACAAGGGCAGGTTCAAACGGCAGGGCCTGGTAAAAGGAATGGGGAGCAGCGGCAAAACCCGGCCGCCGTCGTCCCGCAGATTGGGAAAGGAGTATCTTTACTATGCTGACGAATGAATACCTGAAGCGCGTCTACGACGGTCTGGCCCAGCGCAACGCCCACGAGCCTGAGTTCCTGCAGGCTGTGCAGGAGGTGCTGGAGAGCATCCAGCCCCTGGTGGAAAAGCACCCCGAGTACGAGAAGGCCGGCCTGATCGAGCGTCTGGTCGAGCCCGAGCGGATCATCACCTTCCGTGTGCCCTGGGTGGACGATCAGGGCAAGGTGCAGGTCAACCGCGGCTACCGCGTTCAGTTCAACAGCGCCATCGGCCCCTACAAGGGCGGCCTGCGCTTCCACCCCTCTGTCAACCAGAGCATCCTGAAGTTCCTGGGTTTCGAGCAGATCTTCAAGAACAGCCTGACCACCCTGCCCATGGGCGGCGGCAAGGGCGGCTCTGACTTTGACCCCAAGGGCAAGAGCGACATGGAAGTCATGCGCTTCTGCCAGAGCTTTATGACTGAGCTGTACCGCCACATCGGCCAGTTCGTGGACTGCCCCGCCGGCGACATCGGCGTCGGCGCCCGCGAGGTGGGCTATATGTTCGGCCAGTACAAGCGCCTGACCAACAGCTTCCAGGGCGGTATGCTCACCGGCAAGGGCCTGACCTTCGGCGGCTCGCTGGTCCGCACCGAGGCCACCGGCTACGGCCTGTGCTACTTCACCGCCGAGGCCCTCAAGTGCATGCGGGGCGACAGCTTTGCCGGCAAGACGGTGGTCATCTCCGGCTCGGGCAACGTGGCCATCTACGCCTGCGAAAAGGCCACCCAGCTGGGCGGCAAGGTGGTCACCATGAGCGACTCCAACGGCTACGTCTACGACCCCAACGGCATCGACCTGGCCTACGTCAAGGACCTGAAGGAGGTCCGCCGCGGCCGCATCAAGGAGTACGCCGAGACCCACCCCTCCGCTACTTACGTGGCCGACTGCACCCGCATCTGGGAGACCCCCTGCGACATCGCTCTGCCCTGCGCCACCCAGAACGAGATCAACAAGGCTTCGGCTGAGATCCTGGTCAAGAACGGCTGCACCGTGGTCTGCGAGGGTGCGAACATGCCCAGCACCCCCGAGGCCATCGAGGTCTATCTGGCCAACGGCGTCCTGTACGGACCCGCCAAGGCCACCAACGCCGGCGGCGTGGCCACTTCCGGCCTGGAGATGAGCCAGAACAGCGAGCGCCTGAGCTGGACCTTCGAGGAAGTCGACGCCAAGCTGAAGGGCATCATGGAGGGCATCTTCCACGCCAGCTATGACGCTTCCAAGGAAGTCGGCCAGGAGGGCAACCTGATGGTGGGCGCCAACTGCGCAGGCTTCCTGAAGGTAGCCACCGCCATGCTGGCCCAGGGCATCACCTACTAAGTGATGCCTGCCGGCTGCCCTCTCCGTCACGGCGCTGAAGCGCCGTGCCACCTCCCCCACCGGGGGAGGCAAGAGCACGCCCGTGGGTGACGGCTAAGAGGTGGTAAGGAAAACTTATTTACAGCTTTGCCTTACCGCTCCGTTTACCGGGGTTGATACACGTACACTTGGCTCCCCCCGCGGGGGAGCTGGCGAGACGCCCGCCAGGGCGTCGAGACTGAGAGGGGAGCATATACAGGGAACAAAGGCGTTCCTGCTGGGGTTTTTGCGCCCCGCAGGGACGCCTTTTTGTTCGCCGCTTTTTACAGCCATCCTCTTTCCTATCCTAAACACGGGAGCAGGGGCCCTTTTTACGGGGCCCCTGCTTCTGTGTGTGGGACGGATTTTCGGTGATGGGGGCGGGATAGGGGGATTTGGCACGGATTTTGCCCAGACGCTTCTCAAACCGGGTAAAATCTGCTATACTAAGACGATTGAACATTCAGGATAGGAGCGAGAATATGCAGAGCGCAGAGGATTTGAAGCAGAAGGAACGGGCCAGACGCCAGCGGGAGCTCGCCCGCATCATCGAGCCTGAGTTCCGGCCCGGCCGGGTCCTGGTGGTGGGGGACAGCGGCCTGGCGCAGGCGCTGCGGGACCGCCAGATCGACGCCTGGGGCCTGGGCGCGGAGCAGGCGGGGGAGAGCTGGCTGTCCACAGGCTGGACGCTGCCCGCCCGCTGGCCCCGCCGGTATGACCTGATGGTGGTGCAGGGGGAGGACGCCCCCTGCCCGGAGGCTTTGCCCGCGCAGCGGGTGCTGTTCCCGGCAGGGGAGCCGGAAGCGGCTTCGCTCCTGCCGGCGTGGGCCGGCGCTCTGGAGGCGGCGGGCCTGCGCCGGGACTTTGCCTGGAAGAGCTGGGGCACGCTGAACGGCGCGGCCCTGTTCCGCCCTGCGCAGCCGGAGGCGGACAGCACCCTGATGGAGGACTACGAGAACGCCCTGGACGCGCTGCGCCTCAAGCTGGACCGGGCCGAGCAGAGCTGCCGCGACTACCAGAAGCTGACCGACCACCAGCGCAGCGAGCTGTCGGCCGCCCACCAGCACGAGGACCAGCTGGAGACCGCCCTGAACAGCGTCACCCAGTCCCATTGCTGGAAGGCCACCTGGCCCCTGCGCTACCTCCTGAGCAAGGCGCGGGCCCTGCTGGCGGCCCTGCCGGTGCTGGCCTGGCTGGCCCGGCTGCGCCGGGAGGGGCTGGCCGGCATCCGCCGCCGCCGGGCCGACCGGGCCTACTTCAACGAGCATTTCCCCGGCAAGACCTTCAAGGCCGACCGTCTGGCCCCGGTGGACCTGCTGGTCCGCCAGGCCCAAAACCAGCCGGCAGGGCCCCTCATCAGCATCGTGGTGCCCCTCTACAACACCCCGCTCAACTTTTTGACCGAGCTGCTGGACTCGGTGGTCAACCAGACCTACCGGAATTGGGAGCTGTGCCTGGTGGATGCCGGCCAGGATGAAAAGGTGGGTCGGGCGGTGGCCGCCCGCATGGCCCAGGAGCCCCGCATCCGCTACCAGAAGCTGGACAAAAACGAGGGCATCGCTGGCAACACCAACGCCGGCTTTGCCCTGGCCAAAGGGGAGTATATCGCCCTGCTGGACCACGACGACATCCTGCACCCCTCGGCCCTGTGGTATGTGGCAAAGGCCATTGCGGAGCAGGGGGCGGACTTTGTCTACACCGACGAGGTGACCTTTGAGGGCGAGGTGGAGCACACCACCCTCTACCACCTCAAGCCCGACTTCATGCTGGATAACCTGCGGGCCAACAACTATATCTGCCACCTGAGCGTGTTCAAGGCCGCCCTGCTGCAGGCGGCCGGCGGCGGCGAGCGCAGCGAGTACAACGGCAGCCAGGACTATGACCTCTACCTCCGCCTGACCGAACAGGCCGAAAAGGTGGTGCACATCCCCCACGTGCTCTATTACTGGCGGGCCAGCCCCACCAGCGTGGCGGGCGGCATCGAGGCCAAGCTCTACTGCATCGAGGCGGCCATCAAGGCCCTGTACGCCCACTATGCCCGGGAAGGGGTGGCGGTGGACGAGGTGTCGTCCATCCCGGACACCCCCGGCTTTTACAAGACCGACTACACCATCGAAAAGCCCGGCCGGGTCAGCATCCTGATCCCCAGCTGCGACCACGCCAGGGACCTGCGCACCTGCGTGGAATCCATCTACGCCAAGACCACCTGGCCGGATTTTGAGATCATCGTCATCGAGAACAACTCGAAGGAGGAGGAGACCTTCCGCACCTACCAGCGGCTGGAAAAACAGCACCCCGGCACCTTCCGGGTGGTGCGGTGGGAGGGCGCCGGCTTCAACTACAGCGCCCTGAACAACTTTGGCGAAAAGTTCGCCTCCGGCGACTACCTGCTGCTGCTCAACAACGACACCGAGGTCATCACCCCCCGCTGGCTGGAGGAGATGGTCATGTTCGCCCAGCAGGAGCGGATCGGCTGCGTGGGCGCCAAGCTGCTGTACCCCGACGACACCATCCAGCACGCCGGCCTGGGCTTCGGCTACCTGACTCTGGCGGCCCATATGCACAAGAATTTCCCGGTGGCCAACCCCGGCTATATGGGCCGGCTGGTGTACGCCCACGACGTTTACGGCGTGACCGGGGCCTGCCTGATGGTCCGCCGGGAGGTGTACGAGGCGGTGGGCGGCCTGGACGAGAGCTTCGCGGTGGCCTTCAACGACGTGGACTTCTGCGTCCGGGTGCGCAAAGCGGGCTATCAGAACCTGTTCACCCCCTTTGCCATGCTGTACCACTATGAGAGCAAGAGCCGCGGCCTGGACGAGGCCCCCGAAAAGCGGGCCCGCTTCGTCTCGGAGGTGACCCGCTTCCAGACCCGCTGGAAGGCGGAGCTGGCCGCGGGCGACCCCTGCCTGAACCCCAACTTCGATATCGACCGGGACGATTTCCGCATCAAGCTGAAACCCCTGGACTGATTGCATAAAGCAGAGGGAGGACGTTGTTTTGAACCTGTCTGCGTCGATCGTGACCTATAACGACCAGGCCGAGGCCATACGGGCCGCCGTCTCGGTGCTGGAACACACCCGCCGCCACCCCCTGGCCCTCTACCTTGTGGACAACGCCAGCACCGACGGCACCGGCAAGGCCCTGGAAGCAGCGGTTGCCAGCGGCAAACTGGCCCCCGGCCCCCGGCAGACCGTCCGGGTCATCCGCAAGGAGACGAACGTGGGCTTTGGGGCCGGGCACAACACCGTGCTGCCCGAGCTGGCCAGCGACTACCACTTTATCCTCAACCCCGATATCCTGCTGCGGGAGGACACCCTCTCGGACCTGGCCGAATGGATGCAGGCCCACCCGGCGGCGGTGATGGCCCGGCCCAGCCTGTGCTTCCCGGATGGGCGGGTGCAGGTGCTGCCCCTGCGGCGGTGCAGCCTGCGGCCCATGGTCTACCGGCAGCTGAGCTTTTTGTCCTTCCTAAAAAAATATAACGACGCCTATGTCATGGCCGGGGAGGACCTGACGCGGCCCCGGCAGATCGAATTCTGCACCGGCAGCTTTGCCGCTGTGCGGACCAGCGCCTTCAAGGCGGCCGGCGGCTTCGACGAGGGATACTTCATGTACGTGGAGGACGCCGACCTGACCCAGAAGATGCTGCAGCGGGGGCAGGTGTGGCTGGTGCCCCAGTACACCGCCGTGCACGTCTGGCACCGGGCGGCCCACCGCAGCCTCGGCCCCATGGTGCAGCAGACCCGCAGCCTGTGCCGCTACTTCAAAAAGTGGGGGTTCAAGTTCTGAGAGGGCTGTAACGGTTGATTTTTCATTTCCGGCAGTGTAAAATAAGAATAGGCCCGTCTGCCTGCCCCAAGGTTCGGGAGGGGGCGGGCCTTTTGCGTTGTTTACAGCGGACGCAGCCTCCGCTTTGTGATCGGGCAGACGCCGGCGTTGCCGCGCGGGCTGCCTGGGAGCTGCACAACCTTTATCTTGAAAAAAGGAGTGCACGTAATGAAAGGCATTATTCTCGCCGGCGGCGCCGGCACCCGGCTTTACCCGCTGACCATGGTTACCAGCAAACAGCTGCTGCCGGTCTACGACAAGCCCATGATCTATTATCCTCTGTCCACCCTGATGCTGGCCGGCATCCAGGATATCCTCATCATCTCGACGCCGGAGGACACCCCCCGCTTCGAGCACCTGCTGGGGGACGGCAGCCAGTACGGCATCCACCTGCAGTATAAAGTCCAGCCTTCCCCCGACGGCCTGGCCCAGGCGTTCATCCTGGGCGAGGAGTTCATCGGCGGCGACTGCTGCGCGATGATTCTGGGCGACAATATCTTCTATGGCAACGGCTTCTCCCGCATTTTGAAGAACGCGGTCCACAACGCCGAGCACAATGGCCGCTGCACCGTCTTTGGCTACTACGTCCAGGACCCCGAGCGGTTCGGCATCGTCGAGTTCGACGCCGACGGCAAGGTGCTGAGCGTGGAGGAAAAGCCCGCGCATCCCAAGAGCAACTACGCCGTCACCGGCCTGTATTTCTACAACCATAAAGTCGCCGAGATGGCAAAGCAGGTCAAGCCCTCCGCCCGGGGCGAGCTGGAGATCACTACCCTGAACGATATGTACCTCAAGCAGGGCGAGCTGGACGTCCAGCTGCTGGGCCGCGGCTTTGCCTGGCTGGACACCGGCACCATGGACAGCCTGGTGGACGCCGCCGACTTTGTCCGCATGATCGAAAAGCGGCAGGGCATCAAGATCAGCGCCCCCGAGGAGATCGCCTTCAAGTATGGGTGGATCAGCCGGGACAAGCTGCTGGAGTCCGCCGCGCGGTACGGCAAGTCCCCCTACGGGCAGCACCTGAAGAACGTCGCCGACGGCAAGCTGCGCTACTGAGCCGGCCGGCACGTTCCCGACACGCAAACGGAGAGGTAAACTATGAAAATCATCGTCACAGGCTGCAAGGGGCAGCTGGGCACCGAGATCATCAAGCAGCTGCGGGAAGGCAAAAGCGAGATCGGCCCCATCCCCGAAAAGCTGCTGAACGCCACCGTCATCGCGGTGGACCTGCCTGAGCTGGACATCTCCAACTACAAAGCGGTGGACGACTTCATCCGCCGGTATAAGCCCGACGTCATCATCAACTGCGCCGCCTACACCAACGTGGACGGCTGCGAGGTGAACCACGACGCCGCCTACAAGGCCAACGCCCTGGGCCCCCGCAATCTGGCCCAGGCCGCCGAAAAGATGGGCTCGCGGCTGGTCCATGTCTCCACCGACTACGTCTTTTCGGGCCGGGAGAACGGCGGCATTCCGCAGGATGAAGCCTGCCTGCCCGGGCCCATCAGCGCCTACGGCTCTACCAAGCTGATGGGGGAGAAGTACGTCGAGCGGTTCTGCCACCGGCACTTCATCGTCCGCACCGCGTGGCTGTACAGCTATTACGGCAAAAACTTTGTCAAAACCATCGTCAACGCCGGCAAAAAGTACGGCAAGCTGGAAGTGGTCAACGACCAGCTGGGCAACCCCACCAACGCGGTGGACCTGGCCCACGAGATCCTGCAGCTGTGCGTTACCCACGAGTATGGGCTGTACCACTGCACCGGTGAGGGCATCTGTTCGTGGTATGACTTTGCCTGCGAGATCATCCGGCTGGCCGGGGTGGACGCGTCGGTCGCGCCCTGCACCAGCGCCGAGTATAAGGCAAAGCACCCCGACAGCGCCGACCGCCCCCACTGGAGCGCGTTGGACAACCGGGGGCTGCGCTGCTCCATCGGCAACCAGGTCCGTCCCTGGCAGGAGGCGCTTGCCTGCTTCTTCCAGCACTGGGACGGGGACAACGGCATGAAAGACTAAGAGGGGAACGAAAAACGCTATGAAAACCTATCTCATCACCGGCTGCGCCGGTTTCATCGGCTCCAACTTCGTGTATTATATGCTGAAAAAGCATGACGACATCCTGCTGGTCAACCTGGACAAGCTGACCTATGCCGGCAACCTGGAAAACCTGAAGGGCGTCGAGGGCGACCCGCGCCACGTCTTTGTGCAGGGCGATATCTGCGACAAGGAACTGGTCGAAGGGCTGTTCCAGAAATATGACTTCGATTACGTCATTAACTTTGCCGCCGAGAGCCACGTGGACCGCAGCATCGCCAACCCCGAGATCTTCGTCCAGACCAACGTCATGGGCACCGTGAACCTGCTGCAGCGGGCCAAGGAAGCCTGGTACGACCCCGCCGCCAAGACCTGGAAGCCGGGCAAGAAATACCTGCAGGTCTCCACCGACGAGGTGTACGGCGCGCTGGGTGCCGAGGGCTACTTCACCGAGACCACCCCGCTGTCGCCCCACAGCCCCTATTCGTCCTCCAAGGCCAGCGCCGACCTGTTCGTCATGGCCTTCCACGACACCTACGGGATGCCCATCAATATCACCCGCTGCTCCAACAACTACGGGCCCTACCAGTTCCCCGAAAAGCTGATCCCCCTCATGATCCACAACGTCAAAAACCACAAGCAGCTGCCCGTGTACGGCGACGGCATGCAGATTCGGGACTGGCTGTACGTGGAGGACCACTGCAAGGCCATCGACATGGTGGCCGAAGGCGGCAAGGTGGGCGAGGTGTACAACGTGGGCGGCCACAACGAGCGGCCCAACATCTTCATCGTCAAGACCATCATCGCCCAGCTCCACGACCGCCTGCAGGACGAGGGCATCAGCGAGGCGCTGATCCGCCATGTGACCGACCGCCTGGGCCACGACCGCCGCTACGGCATCGACCCCACCAAGATCAAAAACGACCTGGGCTGGTACCCCGAGACCCCCTTTGAAAAGGGCATCGTCCTGACCATCGACTGGTACCTGGCCCACGAGGACTGGATGAACAACGTCACCAGCGGCAACTACCAGAAGTACTACGAGGAAATGTACAAGAATAAGTAAGCCGCCAGATAAAGGAATCCCCGCCCGGAAACCCGGACGGGGATTTTTTTGTGTGTTAGATGCCGGCGCGCCCGCAGGGCGCGCATACGAAATCGGAGCGGCGGGCGGCTGACGCCCGGAAAAAGCGATGCGCAATTCCTCTAAAGCGCAGTAAAGAGCTTTTTCAGCCAGACGCCCAGAGCGACCTTCCTCTTTTGGGTCCAGGGCTCCGCCCTGGTCGTTGCGGGTGGGTAGGGAGTCCAGAGGGCCTAGGGAGGGGGAGTCGAAACACCCTCCCTGGCCCTCTGGCCCGGCGGGGCGAAAAAGCAAGGTGTAGGGAGGCAGTGCTGGCCGGAAAACTTCCCCTCTTGCCGTTGCCCAAATTTCCGGCGCGGGACGGCGCCCGCTTGGAAATTTGGACGGCTGCGCCTGACTCGCCTCGCTGCTTCGTCCGCAGGACGCGCTCGGCTCGTCAGCCCAAGCTGATCCCCATCCGGCGGGCGACGGTCAGCAGGTCGCAGCTTTCGGGGATGTTGCGGCTCTTGCCGGCAACGTCCTCCAGGCGGTTTTCCACCACGCGGCCGTTGACCATGGCCACGGTGACGCCGTAGCGCTCGGCCTCCACCAGCTTGGCGGCATGGCTGCCGAACTGGGTGGACAAAACGCGGTCGTAAGCACAGGGAGTGCCGCCGCGCTGCATATGGCCGGGGATGCACACGCGGGTCTCAAAGCCGGTCTTTTTCTGGACGGCGGTGGCGATGCGGTTGGTGGCGGTGGCGCCGAAACCGGCCTCGGCCCGCTTGGCGGTCCACTCTTTGCGCTTCATGCGGGCTTCCTCGGCGTTCAGGGCGCCCTCGGCCACCGCGATGATGGAGAAGTTGGAGCCGTTCTTGGCGCGGCGCTCGACAGCGGCGCAGACGCGGTCGATGTCGTAGGGCAGCTCGGGCAGCAGGATGATGTCCGCGCCGCCCGCAATGCCGGCATACAGGGTCAGCCAGCCGGCCTTGTTGCCCATGATCTCGATGCACATGACCCGGCTGTGGCTGCCGGCGGTGGTGTGGATGCGGTCGATGACCTCGGTCGCGATCTCGACGGCGGTGTGGAAACCAAAGGTGACGTCGGTGCCGTAGATGTCGTTGTCGATGGTCTTGGGCAGGCCGATGATGTTCAGCCCCTCCCTGGACAGCAGGTTGGCGGTCTTGTGGGTGCCGTTGCCGCCCAGGCAGAGCAGGCAGTCCAGCTTGAGGTCGTTGTAGGTCTTTTTCATGGCGGCGACCTTGTCCACCTTGTCCTCCTCGATGACCTGCATCATCTTGAAGGGGGTGCGCTTGGTGCCCAGGATGGTGCCGCCCAGCGTCAGCAGGCCGCGGAAATCGTCCGGCTGCATCTTTTTGTAGTCGCCGTTGATCAGGCCGTGGTAGCCGTTGAGGATGCCGATGATCTCGACGTTATCCCCCATGCGGACGTACAGCGCTTTGGCCACGCCGCGGATGGTCGCGTTCAGGCCGGGGCAGTCGCCGCCGGCGGTCAGGATGCCAACACGTTTCTTCATTGCAGAACCCTCTTTTCATTTCACTGTTCGTGTGCCCGGGCACAGGCGCCGCCCGCGCCCTTCTTATAGATGTATTAAGAGTAGTCTGAAATGCTTCATCTGTCAAGGTTTTTGAAACTTTTTTTGTAAAAAATGATGGTGCCGCCGTCTTTTCTGTGCCTGCCGGGCAGGGCTGAAAAGCTGACCGCCCGAAAGGCGGGAGAAAATCCGAAAAAAACAGTTGACAACGCCGCTCCATTCAGGTATAATATCCCTTGTCAGCGGCGGGGCCCACCTGCCGCGGAGAATCACCGATGGGGATTTGCATAGTGGTAGTGCGGTAGACTCTGACTCTACTTGTGGGAGTTCGATTCTCTCATCCCCAACCAAACCGCAGCCGCAAAGCTGCGGTATTTTCGGGGCATAGCGCAGCTGGTAGCGCGCCTGGTTCGGGACTAGGAGGCCGTGGGTTCAAATCCCGCTGCTCCGACCAAGAGACGGATGCTGAAAAGCGCCCGTCTTTTTTTGTTGTTTTTGGCAAAACGCGGCGGGATGCGCGCGCCGATTTGTGAAAAAGGCTGAAAATCGCGCCGGAGGCGTTTCGCGTCTTTACAATCGCGGCGGTGTGTGTTACAATGCAAAGCGTTATCACTGCATCGCTTTATCACGGCATAGTGATAGAGACGGGAAGCACAGCGGATGTCAAGGAGGAGTTCAAGATGAGAAAGTGGAAAAAAGCAGTATCCCTGATGCTGACGGCGGCCATGGCCCTGTCCTTTGCGGCGTGCGGCGGCTCGGCGTCCAGTGCGTCCAGCGCATCCGGCACGGCCGGCTCCAGCGAAGCGGAGAGCGCCGCTGACAGCGCCGCCGCTAGCGAAAACGTTGCCAGCTTCACGGAGAGCGACGTCGCCTACGTTCAGGACAAGGGCACGCTGGTGGTGGGCATGACCGACTTTGCCCCCATGGACTACCGGAACGACAGCGGCGAGTGGATCGGCTTTGACGCCGACATGGCCAAGGCCTTTGCCGAGTACCTGGGAGTCGAGGCGGAATTTTTGGAGATCAACTGGGACAACAAGCTGATGGAGCTGGACACCAAGGGCGTGGACGCCATCTGGAACGGCATGACCATCACCGATGAAGTGACCAACGGCGCTTCGGTGTCCGAGCCCTACTGCAACAACGGCCAGGTGGTGGTCGTGTCCGCCGACAAGGCCGCGGACTACCAGGATGTGGAGAGCCTGTCCGGCCTGAGCTTTGCGGTCGAGAACGGCTCGGCCGGCGCGGAACAGCTGGACGCCCTGGGCATCCCCTATGTGGCCAAGTCCACCCAGGCGGACGCTTTGATGGAAGTGGCTTCCGGCGCGTCGGATGCCTGCGTCATCGACCTGCTGATGGCCGGCGCCATGATCGGCGAGGGCACCAGCTACCCTGACCTGACTTACACCGTCCAGCTGAACAGCGAGGAGTACGGCGTGGGCTTCCGCAAGGGGTCGGACCTGGTGGACGCGTTCAATACCTTCTGGAAAGAAGCCTATGACGACGGCACCGTGATGGAGACCGCCACCACCTACGGCGTCCAGGAATCCGTCATCGAAAAGTAAACTGCCGAAAACCAAAAGGCAAGTCCGGCCCCGCCAGGGAGCCGGGCTTGTGCTGTGAGAGAGGAACCGCCTATGCTGCTGACCGTCACCCTGACTTTGCTGGAAGGGCTGGGCACCACCCTGAAACTGTTTGCCCTGACCCTTTTGTTCGCGCTGCCTCTGGGCCTTGTCATCGCCCTGGGGGCCATGAGCCGGATCACCCCCCTGCGCTGGCTGGTCAGCACGGTGGTGTGGGTGGTGCGGGGCACCCCCCTGATGATCCAGATCCTGATCCTGTTCTACGGGCCGGGCCTGCTGTTCGACCTGCCGCTGCTGCCCCGGTTCGGGGCGGCGCTGCTGTCCTTCGTCATCAACTACGCCTGCTATTTTTCCGAAATCTACCGCGGCGGCATCCAGTCCATCCCCCGCGGCCAGTACGAGGCCGGCGAGGTGCTGGGCATGACCCGGAGCCAAATCTTTTTCAAGGTCACCCTGCTGCAGGTGGTCAAGCGGATCGTGCCCCCCATGGGCAACGAGTTCATCACCCTGGTCAAGGACACCGCCCTGGTGCGGGTCATCTCGGTGTACGAGATCATCTGGATGGGCGAGTCCTACATCAAAAAAGGGATGATCTGGCCCTTGTTCTACACCGCCGTGTTCTACCTGGTGGTCAACGGCATTCTGACGCTGCTGTTCCGCTGGGCCGAAAAGAAGCTGGATTATTTCCGCTGAGGAGGGGAGCGCCATGCCTGTTTTGGAAGTCAAGAACATTGAAAAGCACTTCGGCGCAACCCGTGTGCTGGAGGACATCAGCTTCGATCTGGAGCAGGGCCAGGCCCTGGCCATCATCGGGTCGTCGGGCAGCGGCAAGACCACCCTGCTGCGCTGCCTGAACTTCCTCGAGACGCCCGACCGGGGGCAGATCGTGGTCAACGGCGAGACCCTGTTTGACGCCGCCGACCCCGCCACCCAGCGGGAGGCGGAAGTGCGCCGCAAGCGGCTGCACTTCGGGCTGGTGTTCCAGTCCTTCAACCTGTTCCCGCAGTACACCGCTTTGCAGAACGTCATGCTGGCAAAGCAGCTGCTGGCCCAGGAGCAGCCCGACTACAAGGCCCGCAAAAAGGAGATCAACGCCGCCATCGAGGCCGAGGGCCGGGAGCTGCTGCATCGGATGGGCCTGGCCGACCGCGCCAACCACTATCCCCACCAGCTTTCGGGCGGACAGCAGCAGCGGGTGGCTATCGCCCGGGCGCTGGCCCTCCACCCGGATATCCTCTGCTTTGACGAGCCCACCAGCGCCCTGGACCCCGAGCTGACCGGCGAGGTGCTGAAGGTGATCCGCTCCCTGGCCGAACAAAAGACCACCATGATCATTGTCACCCACGAAATGGCCTTTGCCCGCGACGTAGCCGACCAGATCATCTTCATGGACGGCGGCGTCATCGTGGAACAAGGCCCTGCCCGCCAGGTGATCGAGCGCCCGCGGGAGGAGCGTACCAAACAGTTCCTGGCCCGCTACGCCCAGGAGCGCTAAAACTAAAAAAGAAAAACGGGGCCCCATCTGCCGCACTCCTGTACGGACAGATGGGGCCCTTTGGCGTTGTACCGGCCGTTACTCCCGCGGCCGGCCGTGAGCCGGATGCTAAAGACGGTTTTCTTCTCCCCAGACGCACAGCTGGTCGAGGATCTTCATCAGGGACAGGCCCCGCTCGCTGAGGCGGTACTCCACCCTGGGCGGGATCTGTGGGTATTCCTGACGGAGGATAAGCTGGTCCCGCTCCAGCTCTTTCAGGTTGCGGCTGAGCGTTTTGTCCGAAACGGTTTTCAAATACCGCTTCAGCTCATTGAAGCGCACCACCCGGAACTCCATCAGGCAATACAGGATCACCATTTTGTGCTTGCCCGAGATCAGAGAGAGGGTATAGCTGAAGCCGGTGTCCTCAAAATTGGCGTGCTCGATATAGTTCTGGATCATAGTTTTGCTTTCCTCAGAGATAGTACCTTTCTTATATGACAGTACTTGTCTTTTGCTGCCTGCCTGCTATAATCATTATAGAAGCAGGCGTTGCAGATGTCAATGCCGTAGAAAGCGAGGTAAAATGCGATGAGAAAACAGCTCCCCTTAACGGAAGGCATCTTCCCGATGCCGGTACTGATGGTGGCCACTTACAACGAGGACGGCACGGTCAATGTGATGAACGCTGCCTGGGGCACCATGCAGGAGAGGGATACGGTGGCCCTTAACCTGACGGAGACCCACAAGACCGTGCAGAACATCAAGGCCCGCGGAGCCTTCACGGTGAGCATTGCAGACGCGGCCCATGTGGTGGAAGCCGACTATTTCGGGATGGCCTCGGGCAACCAGACCCCCGATAAGTTTGCTAACAGCGGCCTGACGGCCACCCGCTCCCCGGTGGTGGATGCGCCGATCATCCATGAATTCCCCCTTTGCCTGGAGTGCCGGTTCCTTGAGTATCAAACGAACGAATATGGCTGCGGCGTCATCGGCAAGGTGGTACGGATCACCGCCGATGAAAGCGTCATGGAAGGGGACAAAGTGGACATCTCCCGTGTAAACGCGATCGCCTTTGACCCCTACACCCACGGGTATTACCGTGTGGCTGAACGGGTGGGCGAAGCCTTCCGGGACGGCCTCCGGCTGAAAAAATAACTGCATAGCGCCCCCGCCCCCCGGCCCCGTGCCGGCGGGGCTTTTTTGCTGGGAAAAAGGCAACAAAATAACCAAAGCCCTGTCCAACCGGACAAGGCTCCAGACTGTCGAAAAAGTCCCGTCCAGCCGACATGTGCGGATGGACGGGACACATACAGGGAAATTTGGCGCTGAGAGTGTGCGAGCCGCTTTGCGGCGAGTGCGCGGTTCAGCGCTAAATTTTGTCCCCAGGGGAATATTAGGGGGAAGGAATTTCTGCCGCGCGGCTGCGCGCAGAAATGGGTTCCCCCTAAAGCGTGGCGCTTTTGCGACACGCTGAAGCCCTGTCCAACCGGACAAGGCTCAGCGTGGCGATAAGAGAATGAGAGAGTGTCGTCGGAGCCTGCCGCACTGCACTTATGGCCGGCCGGCGATGTAAAGCGGGCCGAACAGGCTGCCCAAAAACAGCAGGAGATACAGCTGGCTGGGCCGGAAGGCGGGAAACAGCCAGCCCAACGCGAGATTGACCAGAGGAAGCAGCGCCGGGACCAGGCAGGACCAGACCCGCAGCGCCCTCACGATGCGGGGCCAGTTTGCGTTGTTGAAGGCCACGCCGGGGACGTTGATACGCAAGATGTAGTCCCAGAAAAAGCCCAGCTGGTTCTCGTCGTAGAAGTCCGGCAGGCGGACCGGCACGAGCAGCCAGAAGTACGCGCCGAAAACGGCGGCCATGATCGCAAGCAGCTGCACTGTTTCGGCGTGCGGGTTGCCCAGCCGGAAGTTGGCGTAAACGCCTGCGGCCCCGGCGGCCAGGGCCGCGGCAAACCAAACGATCCCCCTGGGGCGCTGCTGCCACGCCCGCTTGGACGTATGGATGGAATCGGGGTAGCGGATCGCGGCCTTGACCGCGTGCTCGACCGTGTCCGGGGCGATGGGCTCGGCGGCGGGACAGCGGCGGCAGAGCAGCAGCTCGGTCACTGTCACGTCCAGCGCTTCGGCCAGCGGGATGAGCAGGGCCGTGTCCGGCAGGCTCAGACCTCGCTCCCATTTGCTGACAGCTTTGTCGGAGACGAACAGCCTTTCGGCCAGCTGGCGCTGGGTGAGGCCCTTTTCCTTTCGCAGCCCGGCAAGAAAGCGGCCAAAGGCTTCTTTGTCCAGTTCGTACATATACAGTCACCTCGTGGCGTGTTGTTGGCCCCAGTGTAGCAGAAGGCACAGGTGGAGTCAATCGACGGGCGGTAGAATGGACGAAAGAATGTAGAAAAACGGAATGGGATCCTTTGCCGGACGATGCGTGTTGCGCGCCCCAAACCCCATGGAACGCTTCTATTCTTATATGGCTGCCGCAGAAAGCTGGACTTTAACATGAACCGGGGATACAGCTATGTCAAGCTGGCAAAGCGTCGTGCTTTTTGAGGAACATTTTTGTGGATCGATAGGTGATCAAAAACCCCAGGAATACCACGAACAAGCATACGATCACCCCGAGGGCTCGGTGGGTGGTCAACAGGGCGTAGAGCGGCATCGACAAGAAAGTGCCAAGATTGATTGTACCATGAATCACCATAGTGACCGCAAGATTATCGGTGCGCCAATAGAGCCAGGCCAGCAAAGTCCCAATGATAAAAACCGAGGGCCAGGAAATCATGTGATGTGTCAGCATAAAGAGAACCGCTGAGCATACGATGGATATTTTGTATGAAAAGAATCTACAAAACGATCCAAACAGTATCCCTCGGAACAAGAGTTCCTCTACGACTGGTATCAGTACCACAGTGGTTGCTAGCGATACCACCCAAAAGAAAGGATTGGGAAGGTTTTGTTCAGTGATTGGCTCTTGGCTTAAAACGCCAAAAAGTATCGCCATTTTGGAAACCAGAGACAGACCAAAGCCAATTCCGAAACAAAAGAGGAGCTGAGAGCCTTTCAAATCCCGGCTGCTCATATGCAGCATTTGTTTTTTGTGCAGGATGAAGGCAAATGCAATCAATGCAATGATTCCGGAAATGAGCTCATAATAATCCATCGAGATGCGGGTATATACGATGGGCTGCAATACAAAATAACTGATAAAAAGCAAAATTCCCTGGTACGGTTTCATGTGCGTTTGTCCTCCCTTCATGCAGTCGAAATGGTTATTAAATTATAGCATATATGGTATATACATGCTCTAAAACTGAAAATTTTTCACGTTTTAGGATGGAAAGTTTTACTGCATCTCCTGTCCCAAACGATCAAACAGGGAGCAAGCAAAGAACTGCCCCAAAGTGACATCCAGTCCGTCACACAATTTCTTAATGGTGGTAATAGAGACCTGCTGGCGGGACGGGTCCAGCAGGCTGTAAACGGTGGAAGGGGTGACCCCGGCAAGGTTGGCCAGCTCATTGGGGCAGATGCCCCGCTGGCGGCAGAGTTCCTGAAAGCGCATGACAACAGCGTCTTTTACAGTCATTTACAATTCACCTCGATAAGATGATACACGATTTTTTGTATTCGCGTATACGCAATTGCGTATAAATGCGGCCCAACTTTCTATCGAATCAGTATTTGCCTGACTGGAAAGAAATGGAAAAATCCCTGGTAAAGCGCACAAGAGATAAAGAAAAGGTATCCTCCATCTGGAAAATGGAGGATACCTTTTGTCGCTTCATGT